>Ga0209402_10000065_pt1 | contig 122012 bp, 107 predicted proteins | sample ArcticOcean_MG_C_3_FD_187437 | JGI IMG/M metagenome (GOLD analysis project Ga0209402, IMG submission 187437) | Marine microbial communities from western Arctic Ocean - ArcticOcean_MG_CB8_126 (SPAdes) (version 2) | ecosystem: Environmental > Aquatic > Marine > Oceanic | place: Arctic Ocean...
CCCATGGTATCAATTAAAGCGTATGCATTTTCATGAGTCAAAGCACCACTTAATGCCAAAGCACTATACCAGCCCATTGAATTCCCTGTGATGGCAACAACCTCATATTTATTTTGATCAATGGATATAAAGTCCGCCAAACTGCAGGCGTAAATGAGTGGTGATGCATGTTCTCCCGCCATATGGATTTTGGCTCGGAATTGCATTGAATCCAGGTCAGATATTGTTGGTTCCCCGGCCAATTTTCGTTTTTCATCCATATAAGCAATTTGATTTTTTGCCGATGCTCCAAAAGAAGCTAAATCGCCCGATGTTTCTCGAGTGTAGGCCCCCCGCCCAGGACAAATGACAACGATACGATCTTTAGCCATTCACCAGCTCCAAAGCATTCTCTAGTATAGACTCTTTACTGGGCAGTGTTGCTGTCGCTGCAACTCCAATTGAAATAAAACTATCCTCTGCTGCATGAAGTTTGATATTCAATGGTTTATTAAAATGACTCACTAATTGAGCAAATAATCCTTCGCCATGACATCCGGTTCTTCGGCACTCGTCAACAATAAGTACATTTTCACATGTACCAATAGCTTTTAATAATTTTTGAACATCTATATCAGACAACCAACGCAAATCAATAATCTTTATTTTTTTCTTCAGCTTCTTTTCAATCTCTTTTTGGGCTTGGAGTGATAAATATAAACCATTCCCATAAGTAATAATTGTAAGTGCTTTTCCCTTTCCATATTCTTCAAATTCCCCCAAAGGAATTTCATCTTCAACCTCTGGATATCGAAAAGTCCATTTACCATCTTTTGGTTTGTAAAGATCCTTTTTCATATAAAGAGCAATCGGTTCTATAAAAACGGTAATTCGACCATTTTTGTACGCTTCCCGAACAGCGGTTCGAAGCATTTTTGATGCATCTACACCATTGGATGGTACCGCAAGAATTAACCCGGGAATATCTCTAAAAATGGTTAAGGAATTATCATTATGAAAATGTCCACCAAATCCTTTTTGATATGCCAATCCCGGCACACGTAAAACCATTGGATTGGTAAATCGACCTTTTGAGAAAAAAGGGAGTGTGGCAGCTTCGCCACGCAATTGATCTTCGGCATTATGAAGATAAGCTAAAAATTGAATTTCTGGAATAGGAACAAAACCGTTATGACCAAATCCCATTCCAAATCCAATGATTGATGTTTCATCCAATGGACTATTAAATACGCGGCGAATTCCAAATTGTTTGTAAAGATCAGCAGTCACATGATACACGCCACCTTTTTGTGCCACATCTTGGCCAAACACCAAAGTATTTTCGTAGCGAAGCATTAAATCTGATAAAGTATAATTAATCAATTTTGCCATATGATGAGATTGATCCATCCGTTTAAACTCTTTCCCAAAGAGATCTTGGCGGGCTTTTTGAATAGGTTGCTTCGGCGTTTTTCTTGATGATTGATTCGCTGTAATGGATTCCATCACATCTTTGGCAGACTCAAGTTTGGGGCGAAGCGTTGCAGCAGTAAAAACATGATTCACTTGTGATCTTATTGATTCATAAAGCCGTACTATTTCATCGGGTGATAAACAATTATTCTCGATTAAAATCCGTGCTGAATGGAGCAATGGATCATTGAATTCTGTAGCTTCAATATCTGCCAACGATAGGTATCCCACTTCTACATCAGAACCGGCATGGCCCATGAGTCTCACCGTTTTCATATGAAGAAAAATGGGCGACCGATCAATCCGACAATCGTGCTCTACCCGTCGGGATTTGACGATAAGATCAATGAGATGGAGTCCATCCGTTTGTATATAATGCAATCCGGGACGATTAGAAAAACTTTGCTCGATCCAATGATCATCAGTAGGAACCGAAATTCCGGTTCCATTATCTTCGCATATAAAAATAATGGGAATATGGCCTCCGGAATTGCTAACCCAACTTGCGGTATTAAACGCACTTAATGCTGTAGCATGATTCGCACTCGCATCTCCAAAACTGCACAATATTATACTGTCTGCTTTCAAATCTCTTTCTGAAATGTCCAGATCTTTAGCGCGATCTATGGAGAAAGCAGCCCCCACAGCTTTTGGAAGGTGACTGGCAATGGTACTGGTTTGGGGCGGAATATTTAATTCTTTACTTCCCAATACTTTATGTCGTCCACCGCTAATGGGATCTTCTAATGATGCCATAAAGGAAAGCGCCATATCATAAATTGGTGTTGTTCTGGAAAGTTGTTTAGATCGTTCTATAAAAAAAGGTCCACTCCGATAATGAAGAAATGCCATATCTGTGTATGGAAATACGTTGCCGAAAACCGCATTCCCTTCATGCCCGGAACTGCCAATGGTATAAAAACACTTTCCTTCATTTTTAAGCATACGGGCTTTCAGGTCCATATGACGACTTAAAACCTGAGTTTCAAAAAGTGAAATCAATTCGGACGGACGAATATTGGTTTGGGATAAAAGGAGATTGGTTCGAGATAAAGGTAAATTTCCTGCACTTACATAATCCAGAAAATTCTGGTCAATGACTTCTTCTCTATTAAAGATGCTCATTATTTTGGCCACAAAGAGCACAAAGAGAGTTTAATATTGGGAAAATAAATCATTATTATATTTTCTGTGACCTCTGTGGCTCAAAACAATTCAAATCAACCCGTGATCCGCAAAAGAATAGATATCATTTCCCGCAATAATCAGATGATCATGTATATAGATATCAATGGTTTTGACAGCATCTTTTAATTTTTTGGTGATGGTTAAATCATCCTGGCTGGGGCTGGGATTTCCACTGGGATGATTATGAACAAGCACTAGAGCCGAGGCATCATTCTCCAGAGCCCGTTTTACCACTTCTCGGGGGTAAACCGCTGAAGTATTCAAGGTCCCTTCAAAAAGTTTTTCCATTTTTAGAATTTGATTTCGACCATTGAGATAAATAATCATAAAGACTTCTTTACTTTTATCTCGAAGATTATGCCTCAAATAATCTAACACATCTTCAGATGATCGAATATAATCCATGTCAACAATGCGATCGGCTAAGTAGCGGCGGGCCACATGCTGTGTCAATTTGAGGCCAAACACATTATGGTCGCCGATACCTTTTATTTCTTTCAAATATTTCGGATTTCCTTCTAAAACAGCCTTGAGAGAACCAAAAATTTTCAGTGCATCTTTCGCCGGTTGTTTGCAATCGGTACGAGGTGTGCCCAGGGTGAGTAAGAGTTCAATTATTTCGTAGTCGTGAAATCCATCCAGGCCACTTTTTAGAAATTTTTCCCGGAGACGCTGGCGATGTCCTTTGTTAGAATTAGTCATTTAGATCACAGAGTTTGGTTATAAAATATTGATTCATTTTCTCTGTACTTTTTGACTCCTTGGCTAGTTTTTTAAACTCTCCAATTTTTCTTTAAATTCACGAAGTTCCCGAACATTGCTTGTTTCTACCTCACCAGAATTCCATTTGAGATTGAAATCTTCTTCTGAATCTGAGCCACCCTGTTTTTGATATAATGGATAAAGATCCGCTTCTTCTCTTGGTTTATCCTTATGGAGCGTTGCAGTAAGCTGATAGGCTATATCCTCAACAATATCATCAATCACTCTTTCCGGAAGTTGTTTTTCCAGTAATCCTTTTTCAATTTTAGAAAATCGCATTCCATGGACTACATAATCTTGATAGGCTTCCCAAGCAAAAGGCGCTTTTTCTTTCACATAATGGGCCATGGCATCGGAGAAAACACGAATCTCATATTGAGCATGACTATCAGAACGTAGCCCAATAAAATGGAGAAGATTGTGTAAATCATTCTTCCAATACCATTCAGTATAAATATTTACCGGAAGTAATGATCGAGCCAATTCTCGTGCCACTCCTGCTTTATTTAATTCCTGGTATAGTGCAAAACTTCGTTCAGAATTTTCTTTAAAATAATCTAATACTTTCTGCTTTAATTCAGGAGGGACTTCTCCGGATCGACCTTGTTTATTCAACGAACTCTGGAATTGAATATTCTCCAGTTCCGGATAATAAAATTCATCCCTCGCTTCAGAATATCGTAATGAATATTCATTAATATTGGCTGTCCGATGGCGCACCCACTGGCGTGCCACAAATATTGGCATTTTACAATGGAATTTGAATTCTACCATTTCAAAAGGTGTTGTGTGACGGTGGCGCATGAGGTATCTAATCAATCCCCGATCCTGAGACATTTTACTGGTCCCTTTGCCATAACTCACCCGTGCGGCCTGTACGATAGCGCCGTCCCCACCCATGGAATCCACAAGGCGAACAAAGCCTTTATCTAAACATTTAATTGCATCTTCTGGTATTTGTGTCATTTCAATTCTCTAATTCACTTTTCGATAGATCATTACACCGTCTCTAACGGGTAAAAGTAAAGGTTCTAATCTATGATTATTTTTAATGAGTTCTGCTGTTTCTCTTAAGGATTTTGATTCTTTATCATCAGGATTTAATACTGTCCCGCTCCAAAGCATATTATCAAATACAGCAATGCCCCCTTTTTTTAATAGGGCATTTCCTTTACGGTAATACTCTGGATAACCTGTTTTGTCCGCATCAACAAAAATCATATCGAAAGTACCGACGCGGAATTCTTCTAAAGTTTTTATAGCATCACCTTCATGGATATGAATTTTATAATTCACTTCGGATTTCTCAAACCAGCCTTTGGCAGTCTTTACATGGTTTTCCATCAATTCACAGGAATGAATTTCACCATCATCGGGCAACGCTTCCGCCATTTTTAAAGTGCTGTAACCCGTAAACATCCCAATCTCAAGTACCCGTTCAGCCCCGGATATTTTGATAAGTAATTGAAGAAGCCCTCCCACAAGAGATCCGCAAAGCATTTGAGGGATTTCTTCTGTTTCCCAAGTTGCTTGGGACAATTCCTTTAAGAGTTCCGAATCTTGGGAGGATAAATCTTTACAGTATTGTTCAATATCTTCAGAAACGAAATACATGGATTTAACGCAATGACGCAGAGACGCAAAGATTATTTTTTGAAAAATTTATCATTATTAACACATAAACACGTTCATACTTATTTACAATTTAACACTTCAAATGTTTTATCCACGGCTTCCACATGCCCGGCAATCAATCCTGGCTCGATCAGCGTTTTTTCCAAATTATATTGCCGTGGATTTCCACGGAGGTCAATGAGCTTCCCCCCGGCCTCATTGATGATGCAATTCCCGGCGCAAATGTCCCATTCATTTTTGGGGCGGAGTGAGGCAAAGATGTCTGCCTTTCCTGCTGCAGTAAGACCCAATTTATAGGCCACACTTCCAACTTCCTTCAGTTCTCTAAAAGTGCCATCAAAAGGTTTCCATATTCCCCGACGAGTCTCGGATCGACTGTTCAAAATGACCATGTCAACCAAATTTTCTTTGGTGGAACAGCGAATGGGATCACCATTCAAAAATGCACCCTCACCCTTGGCCGCGGTAAATGTTTCTTTGGTTACCGGATTATACAGAATACCAACAATCGGTTCGCCTTTTTCAACCAAGGCAACACTGACCACAAAATTGGGAACACCTTCAATGAATTCTTTAGTGCCGTCAAGTGGATCAACAACCCATACCCGATCCTTGGATAATCGGTCAGGCGAATCCACCGTTTCCTCAGAAAGCCAACCGTACTCTGGCCGGGCCTTCATTAAAATGTCTTTCAGACAGGCATCGGCAGCATGGTCTGCTGTTGTTACGGGATTATGATATCCTTTATCATGAATTTCGTAATCCGCTTTGTAATAGTTTAATATTACGCCACCCGCTTCAATGGCAGCGTCTTTTGCGAGTATTAAATCAGAAATCATGGGGCGAAAGTTAGGAGAAAAAATGTTCAGGTACGAAGGTGTTAAATCTAATTTTCTATCCGCCAATTGAAATTATGTAAAAAATAAAACGTAATTAAGTAATTACCTATTTACATAATTACGATTGGTCTCCTTTGATCTTTTTGGCTTCCCTCGTCCCGCTCATATACTTGGGCGGACAGGAAAGAGTTAAACGACTATAATTGGCCGATTGCTTTTCTGAGGTAAGTGATAAAATCCGCCATTTGGTGGTATACATCATGGGAAATATCCAAAATTCGGTCTGACTGAAAATCCCTGTTTGGAATTTTTTTACTCACAATAAAATCTTTATAACGAAGCCATTCGATCTGGGGATGATCTTTAGGATATCCCTTTGGTGCAACTTTTAGACGATCGCCACCTAATTCATCAAAAACACCCTTAAACCCCTTATCATTTACAATGGATTCAAATTGATTCGGCCAACCGACAATATATTCACGAATGGCTGATAATGTATCCTTGTCCGGATGCCATACGCCCCCGGCGAAATAACAATCTCCCGGCCCCACATGGATATAATAACCCGCACCCATTCTTTTTCTACCTCCGGGATTCATACTAGCACCGAACCATGTTTTGTAGGGTGTTTTATCTTTAGAAAAACGTGTATCACGGTATATTCGAAATAGACAGTCTTTTGGTTCGGTACCAATCATTTCGGAATCAAATTCAGAAATCCGAAACAAGAGCATCGCCACAAAATCAATAAAATTTTGCTGGGCATCCTTGAACCTGTCTTTGTTGGCGTGGTACCACTCTCGGCGATTATTCTTTTTCAGATCAGAAAGAAAATCAAATGTGGATTGGGCAATCATGGGAAAAATGTGTTAAGGTGTTTAAGTTTTAGTGTGTTATGTTGCTTTTGTCTTCCATTTAAATTAACTCTTCAACACTTTTGAAAAACGATTAACTTTTCTCGCCTTTTTCTGGGACCAATGGACAAATCCAGAAATTCTTCCTTTTCAATTTTCCACCCATCTTTAAATATAGATTTCACTTCTTCAATGGTTGTTCCCCAAGGCGGACCACCATCTTCAATTAATTTGTCCAAGGGAAACCATAAGCCAATCAATTTTCCCCCAGGTTTGAGCAGTTGATTTACAACTGTTTCATATTCTGATCGACGTGCGGGATTGATGGCACAGAAACAGGTTTGTTCAATGATAAAGTCATACGTGTTCGCGTACACAGAAGGTAAAGTGAAAATATCATTTTCAATAGTATTCACTGCGAGCTTTGCCTTACGTGCTAAATCTTTTACAGCGTTAATCGCGGAAGGGGCAAAATCTATGGCGGTCACTTCGAACCCTTTTTGGGCAAACATGATGGCATCATATCCCCTGCCACTACCGATGATACATACTTTTCCCGGTGAAATCGAATCGGTCATGGAATCAAAAATGGGCGTTGCCCCACCTAAATCCCATCCCGCATCATTTTCTAAATATATGTCTTCCCAGAATTGAAAATTGTCTTCGGGAAATTTCGTCATTCACCATCCTGATATTGGAACACGGATTCCAAAGAAACGCCAAATGCATGGGCAATTTTGAAGGCCAATTCCAAGGACGGTGAATATTTGCCCCCCTCAATGGCAATGATGGTTTGGCGGGTAACATCTGCTTTCGCGGCCAGATCCGCTTGTGTCATTTCATCTGCATCAAAACGCAGACGGCGGACATTATTGGTGATTGCTGGCTTTCCCATTCTTACATGACCTTTCTATAATTGTACAATCTTGAAAGAGATTTAACCGTTGATGAAGCCACCAGAGTCATGAGTAAAAGTTGAGCAATGAAAATTGGAGTCCTTTCAGAAATCCCAATCGACGCAATACTCACCCTACTTTCAGTTAAAATAATTAAGCACATGATTAGGGTTACGAATACGGACAACGCAATATATCCCATCTTATCACTTCGAATATCAATAATGCGATCCATTTCATCCTTTGCTTCTGCTTTGGTGATGATATTGATAAGACCGAAAGCCACAATTGAATAGACTACAGCAATCACAACCACACCTATGATGATCCCCACCAAGTCAGCAGCATATTCGTCCGATCCCGGCACTAATTGAAAAACACCATTAAAAAAGTAAAAACAAACCACAATATTCAGAATCAGTTCACCCCAAATGTTTAGTTCTTTATTTGAATAATTTGAAAAAAGATTCATTTGTATCTCCTATTCCCTATAATATTCCCAATCATATATGTAAGGGACATCAAAATAATAAGGTGAGAAATCTCAGGCTCAAAAGAAATGAGTTTAATGTCTTCCAACAGTTCATAGCTAAGACCACACACTAACCCAACACCCAACGAAATGGCCATGGCTTCAATTTGAATTTTTCGCATCAGTTCATCCAGCCCATTCAGATGTCGTTTGTTTGCCAATATCATTCCAAATCCAATACCCAGATTAATGAGTACTCCGAGAATTGTAATTGGGGTATTGAACTCCCAAAAAAATTTGGGGCCAAACGCAGCCAATGCTAACGTCAAAATCCAAGCGCCGGTCCAAAGTCCAAGTTGAACTGTATTTATTTTAGTTCGAGTGGTAAAATCATTGGATTCAGTCATCAGTTTTTCCTCCTAATCGAATCTGGCCGATCATTACTCCCACCATGTATGTAACTGACATAATCAACAAAACGTCTGATGCTTCTGCGTCAGCAATAAAATTTGCCGTTGCCAGTAGCGAATAGGTGAAGCCACCCACTATTCCAACGCCCACTGACATGGCCAGAGAATTAAGTTGAATTTTTTGGTGCAATTCATCCATTCCTTTCAGTAACCGCATGAACGCCATAATCATTCCAAGGCCTAATCCCGTGTTAACGACGATGGCCATAATTGATATCATCGATGAGGAATGCCATCCGTATAACTCCGCTTTGTCTGCCAGAACCATCGTCACAGTCCATGCCAATGTCCAGCAAAGAAAACGAATATTATTTTTTGCGTTAAGCGCTTCCCACTTAGTCAACTGTTTTTTCATAATTATAATTCCTTTATCATATTTTTATTTGTTTATTATTTTTTCATCTTTAATTGGTGAATAATCAGTCATTAATTCTCCATTCACAATAATCTCATCAAAGTAACATTTTACGCCTGTCGCATAAATAATATTCTCTACATTTTGAATATGGAAGTGCAAATGAGGTTCAGAAGAATTTCCTGAATTTCCACAAAGCCCTAATAGATCACCCTGCTTAATTTTTTGCCCTTGTTTTACTTGAATTGAATGTTGCTTGAAATGGGCAAAAAACAAATATTCATTATTTATTGTTTTAATAATAACCGTATTTCCTGGAACATATATGGGGTTCATTTCTCCAGGTTTGTTGTCTTTTACACCATCAACCACTAAAACTATTTCTCCGTCAGAAGGTGCAATAAGTTCTTTTCCGAAGGCATAATAATCTTCATTGGTTAGGCCATCGGTTTTAAATGAATTCCCTTTTTCGTTTCTGATCACTAAATCAAAAGCATTTTTTTGTGATTCCTCTACCACATGATAATTCAATTCTTTTGTATCTCCACCCCAAAAGACAGTCCATTCGCCGGAAAAGGGGAGTTTTAGTTTGGTTATATTTCGTTCGATTTTTGGTAGATTACTTCTATCTTTAAATGGTGTTACCGAAAAACCATTTATCTTAGAATTGTTATCCACCGAAATATTAAGGGCATAAAGCGCCCGTTCAAAATTTGTTTTATATTGAGCAACGGTTCCATTTTCATACCTTACAAATTCTCGCTTCGTTATGCTTCCTGCCTGCGATTTTAATCCCGTTAAGAATTCTGTTAATTTGATCAGGGGTACTACTGTTTTCATATCATCTGAAAACATTGAGAATACAGCCTCAAAATTGTCGGCGTTATAGTTTTTCTCAAATTCGGCTGCGACTACTTTATAAGTTGATTTTTCAGTTTGAGCTAATGTTAAACTCGTCAATAAAATCAGTATGATAGTTGATATAATATTTTTCTTAGCTTTTTCATAATTACTGCCAGCGGACAGTATTTTTGTATAAAGCGCTTCCCAATCGGTCATCAGTTTTTCCATAATTATAATTCCTTTATCAATAATTAGGACCGAATGTATGATATATATTACTATATGTAAAGTATTTTTTACATCATGTTAATAATTGCTTACGCTAAAGTATCGGGATTCAGGATGAGAAAAGTACCATCCACTGACGGAAGCGGTGGGGTACATGGCGCGACTTTCTGTCAACGTAATTCCTGTGTTTTTATCAACATTAAGCAATTTCCAGATTTTATCTTTTTCTGCATGATCCGGGCAAGCAGGATACCCCGGTGCGGGACGAATTCCCTGATATTTTTCATGTATTAGTGTATCATTATTCAATGTTTCACCAGCGGCATATCTCCAGAATTCTTTCCGTACCCTTTGGTGAAGCCGTTCTGCAAAAGCTTCTGCCAACCGATCGGCCAAAACTTTGGCCATTATAGAATTGTAGTCGTCGTGCTGACCTTCAAACTCTTTTACCATGGCTTCTATTCCGTGGCCTGTAGTTACGGCAAATGTGCCAATAAAATCTTCTTTCGGTGCAATAAAGTCCGCCAAACAATAATTCGGTTTATTCGCGCCTTTATCTACAGTTTGGCGGGGAAATTTGAATGCCATTTCATTTGTAATAAATACGGATTCATTTTCAGCATAGGCGGGATGAATGCCAATCACTCCTTTTGCCGTGAGTAATTTTTCGGATATAATTCTTTTTAATAGCGTTTGACCATCATCAAAAAGTTTCTGCGCTTCATCTCCATACTTTCCATCGGTTAATATTTTTGGATATACACCCTTTAATTCCCATGCATGGAAAAAGGGAGACCAATCTATATAATCCACCAATTCGTCTAAAGGATAATCTTCGAATACTTTGACACCTTGAAAGCCAGGTGTAGGAACTTGATATTGATTCCAGTCAATTATGAATTTTCTTTCTCTTGCTGTTTGAATATCAAGGCGTTTTATTTTGGGCTTTTTTGCACGTGCCTCACGAATATTGGCGAAATCTGCTCGTGTGTCCAATACAAGCGATTCTTTTTGATCCGCATTCAATAGTTTACTCACAACACCCACAGCACGGGATGCATCAATCACATGGATGGTTGGTCCGGAATAATTTTCTTCGATTTTCACAGCTGTATGTTTGCGACTTGTTGTTGCGCCACCTATCAATAATGGTATATCGAATTCAAGACGTTCCATTTCAGTGGATACATGAACCATTTCATCTAAACTTGGCGTTATTAATCCGGACAATCCTATAATATCTGCTTCTTCATCCCGAGCAGTTGATAAAATTTTATCGCATGGCACCATGACACCCAGATCAATAATATCGTAGCCATTGCAACCCAGGACCACACCAACAATGTTTTTGCCGATGTCATGGACGTCTCCTTTAACCGTCGCCATGACAATTTTACCATTTGATTTCCCCGTAAGTCCCAATTCATCTTTTTCTTTTTCAATAAATGGCAGAAGGTGTGCTACAGCCTTTTTCATCACACGAGCAGATTTCACCACTTGGGGCAAGAACATTTTCCCGGAACCAAACAAGTCTCCCACTACGTTCATACCATCCATAAGAGGGCCTTCAATTACATGAATCGGACGATCATATTTTTGCCGTGCTTCTTCTGTATCTTCCACAATAAAATCCGTAATACCATCTACCAATGCATGGCTTAATCGTTCTTCCACAGAATTTTCCCGCCATGACAAATCTTTTTTATGGGATTTTTTAACACCACGATGTTCTTCCGCAATCTCAACCAATCTTTCGGTAGCATCAACCCTGCGATTAAATAGAACATCTTCTACACGCTTTTTCAAGTTCGGCGCAATATCATCATAAACGGTTAGCTGTCCAGCGTTCACAATTCCCATATCCATACCTGCTTGAATTGCATGGTATAAAAAGGAAGAATGCATCGCTTCACGAATACCATTATTTCCACGAAAGGAAAAGGAAAGATTAGATACACCTCCACTAATGTGAACGCTGGGCAATGTTTCTTTAATGGTTTTTGCCGCCTTTAAAAAATCCATTCCATACGCATTGTGTTCCTCAATTCCAGTGGCCACCGCAAAAATATTGGGGTCAAAAATGATATCTTCCGGTGGAAAACCAACTTCGCCGATTAGAACATTATACGCTTTGGTACAAATTTCTACTTTTCTTTCATAAGAATCAGCCTGCCCTTTTTCATCGAAAGCCATTACGATAACTGCGGCGCCATATTTTTTAATAATTTTAGCCTGCCGAATAAATTCAGTTACCCCTTCTTTCATAGAAATGGAGTTTACAATTCCTTTACCCTGCAGGTTTTTCAGTCCCTCTTCCAGCACAGACCATTTTGAAGAATCCACCATGACAGGCACTTTGGCAATATCAGGTTCAGCAGCGATTAAACGAAGAAATGTTTCCATGGCTTGTCTCGAATCAAGGAGCCCTTCATCCATATTAACATCAATAATTTGAGCACCATTTTCAACCTGTTGCCTGGCAACGGAAAGTGCTTCTTCATAATTATCTTCTTTAATCAATCGTCGAAATTTAGTGGAACCGGTGACATTGGTTCTTTCACCTATATTTACAAAATTGCTTTCGGGACGAATGGTGACTGGTTCAAGTCCACTCAATTTGGTCAATGGTACAATGTCTGGGATTTTACGAGGTTGCACACCTTCAACAGCTTTGGCAATGGTTTTTATGTGAGCCGGTGTTGTACCGCAACATCCACCCACAAGATTTACCAGACCGCTTTCGGCAAATTCTTTTATAATGGCCGCCATTGCTTCGGGAGATTCATCATATTCTCCAAATTCGTTTGGCAGCCCCGCATTGGGATAAACAAAAGTATATATATCTGCAGATGTTGAAAGATCATCCAGCCATGGGCGAATCTGCTCTGCACCCAAAGCGCAGTTGAGTCCGACTGCCGTTAAATCTGCATGGCGAATGGAATGCCAAAATGCTTCCACCGTTTGCCCCGAAAGCGTTCTGCCGCTGGCATCGGTGATGGTTCCGGAAACCAAAAGCGGAATATCGACTCCCCGATCTTCCATTAATGTTCTCACAGCGAAAAGCGCCGCTTTACAATTCAGTGTATCAAAAACAGTCTCAACTAAAAATAAATCGATGCCCCCATCCAATAATCCTTTGGCTTGATCATAATAAGCATTTTTTAGCTCATCAAAAGTAATATTGCGAAATCCGGGGTCATTCACATCGGGACTCATTGAAGCGGTGCGGTTGGTTGGGCCTAACGCTCCGGCCACGTAACGAGGTTTATCCATATAGTCTTTGGCAACAGATTTGGCAATCTTCGCCGCTTCAAGGTTAATTTCATAAGCCAAGTTTTCCATGGCATAATCGAGCTGGGATATGCCATTAGCATTAAATGTATTGGTCTCAACAATATCCGCTCCAGCATCAAAGTAAGATTTATGAATTTCACCCACCACATCAGGGCGTGTAAGACAAAGTAAATCATTATTACCCTTTAAGTCTTTCGGATGATCTTTAAAACGATCCCCTCTAAAATCATTTTCAGTAAGATGATAGGACTGCACCATTGTGCCCATTGCACCATCTAATACTAAAATCCGTTCTTTAAATATTTCTCTAATCATTTTTCTCTCTGACTGAAAACAAAAAACCCCGATGCTAAATCGGGGCTTGAACCTTTTTAGCACCATTCTTTTATGTCGCGGCAATAGGGTATAAATGACGACCAGTTAAAGTTAGGTGTAAAAATGAATGCTTACCAAACTTAATAATGATCTTTTATACTTCTTGGTCAGTTTGAATGCAATTTGTAATTTTGAACTTGGATGGCGATGAAATGAAGGTGCAAATCCAAAAAGTTTTTTCGGTCTGATTTTAGACCCATGTAAAAAAGTTATAAAAAATTTTCATCCTTCAGAAGATTAAATTCATTCGTTCTGTAGAATTCTTCCTCGGCTGAAGGGCCGACTGCTTCCTTCCCTTCGTCTCCAATCCAAAATAACAATAACCCTTAGTTGGTAAATCTTTGGAGTTTTAATATGAAAAAAGAGATTTTTATCAGCGAAAGTATGGGGGAATCTCGCATAGCCATCGTTGAAGATGACACTCTTGTTGAAGTGTATGTTGAGAAACAAGATAAGCAACGGATGGTTGGGAATATTTATAAAGGACAAGTTGAAAATGTCCTCCCAGGTATGCAGGCTGCTTTTGTTGATATTGGATATGATATCAATGCCTTCCTCCCTTTCTCTGAAATAGAAAATTCAGCCTATTTGGCTGACGTTGATGACGAAGATCGTGAATCATCCAAAGGCCGTAAGAATAAAAACGGTCAGGGGAAAACACGTCGAAAATATCAGGATAATATTGATGTTGATTTGAAATCTGGCCAAGATATATTTGTTCAGGTAATCAAAGAAGCATTTGCTGGAAAAGGTCCGAGAGTCACAACTGAAATAGCCCTCCCTGGCAGACTTTTGGTTTTAGTCCCAAACGCAAAATATATTGGTATATCCAAAAAAATATGGGATAAATACGAAAGACGCCGGTTAAAGAAAATCGTTTCCTCAATGAAAGAAAAGGACATGGGCGTCATTGTTCGTACTGTTGCTGAAGGCAAAAGTGAAGAACTATTAAAAAATGATTTTTCCATATTGATGGAAAACTGGAAAAAATTACAGAATAAAAGTGACCGGGCAAAAGGCCCCTCATTGATTTACGAAGATTTAGAAACAGCGTCCAGTATCATACGTGATTTATTCACACCGGATATCAGTAAAATCGTCATTGATTCCAAAAAGCTATATCGCAAACTCCAAGGGTATTTGGAAGAAGTTTCACCCAATATGGCCAATCGGTTGGAACATTATAAATTGGGACAACCGCTTTTTGAAAGTATGGGAATCGAAAATGAATTAGACAAATTGCTTCGACCAAAAGTTTGGCTGAAAAGTGGTGCCTACCTCATTATAGAAAAAACAGAAGCTATGGTAGTGGTGGATGTAAATAGTGGACGATTTGTGGGAAAGAAAAAACATGAAGAAAATTCACTTAAAATAAATCTGGAAACATGCAAAGAGGTGGCTCGCCAACTTCGTTTACGAGATTTATCCGGACTTGTGGTTATTGATTTTATCGATATGCGTGAAGAATCCAATCGTCGAAAAATCTATTACGAACTACGTAAAGAATTAAAAAAGGATCGAGCAAAGGTGGCCGTATCCCCAATCTCAGAATTTGGACTATTGGAAATGACTCGTCAACGAATCCGATTAAGTTTGTTGGATTCTATGAGCGAAGAATGTCCTACCTGTCATGGCTCAGGACGGATTATGTCACGAGAAACATTGCTTACGCGAATCGATCATTGGCTACGTCGGTATAAATCCAAACATCGCAGTTTAAAGCTAAAATTAGAGCTTCATCCCGAGGTCGCTCATTTTATGAAAGATAATAAAAAGGCACTCCGAGGATTGATGTGGCAAAATTTTACCTATATTAGTATCGAAGGAAATCAGAACATCGCCCGAGACGAATTCCGCTTTTTAAACACTCAAAATGGACAATTAAAAGAAATAGAGCACGTAGGGGTTGAACACAAGGAAGTTTCAGCTTAGATTCCGCGACTTTTTTGGAGTAAATAATGTTTGCAATCGTTAATATATCAGGAAAACAATACCGCGTCGAAAAGGGTGATCAAATTAAAGTGGCCCTCCTCGAGACCGAAGCCGGAAAAAAGGTCAAATTTGAAAATGTCCTTTTAACAGATGACGGTAAAAAAGTTACAATTGGCAATCCAGTTGTAAGTGGTGCCACGGTATCTGGTACAGTCATAAACCATGGACGTGACCGAAAAGTTATTGTTTTTAAGAAGAAACGGCGGAAAGGCTATCGTCGTAAAAATGGACATCGTCAGGATTTTTCTTTGATTCAAATTGATTCCGTTTCTGCATCAGCATCAAAGAAGAAAGCGGCACCTAAAAAGGTAGCTGCCAAGAAAAAAACAATTAAAGCTGAAAAGAAGGAAAATTAAATATGGCACATAAGAAAGGAGTTGGAAGTTCGAGGAATGGTCGTGATTCCAATTCAAAAAGGCTGGGCGTTAAAGTGGCCGATGGGCAAAGTATCCTTGCTGGTGGCATTATATTAAAGCAGCGCGGTACGAAGTTTCATCCCGGTGTCAATGTAAGCCGTGGTGGAGACGATACATTATTTGCCACTTCTCATGGTGTTGTACAATTTAAGCGGAAAGGCCGCGATCGTAAATTTGTGAGCGTTTTAAATAACAACTAATAAAATTTCATTTCATTCTGTAAAAAACCCTGTATCAGATTAATGATACGGGGTTTTTTTATATTTGGAAGTGGTTAAATGCCTTAATTTCTAATGATTGATAACTCGAATAAATCATCGGAAGGATTTACTATGTCAAAACCTAAAATTTCACTAATTGGCGGGGGTCAAATCGGTGGAAACCTTGCCTTGTTGGCCGCACAAAAAGAATTGGGTGATATCGTTATTTTTGATATACCCAAAGCTGAAGGAATGGTAAAGGGAAAAGCATTGGACCTTATGCAACTTCGCCCTCACGATGGATATGATTCCAATATAACCGGTACTTCAGATTGGAATGATCTAAAAAACACTGATGTCTTTATCATCACAGCCGGGATTCCAAGAAAACCGGGCATGGACCGTGAAGACCTATTGGAAATTAATCTTGGTATTATGAAGGATGTTGCCACACAAATAAAAAAACATGCGCCCAATGCGTTTGTCATTGTGATTTCGAATCCATTAGATGCAATGGTCTATGCATTTCACAAGGTTTCTGGATTCAGCAAAAATATGGTGGTCGGTATGGCCGGCGCTTTAGATAGTGGTCGCTTTCGAACATTTATTGCCATGGAAACAGGACTGTCTGTACAAGATGTTACTTGTATGGTATTAGGGGGGCATGGTGATACAATGGTTCCTATCACCCGATTAGCTACGGTGGGCGGTGTTCCTGTAACCGATCTAATTTCACCTGAGAGATTGAAAGAAATCGAAGATCGTACCCGTGTTGCTGGTGGTGAAATTGTGAAACTTTTTGGAAACGGTTCCGCATTTTATGCCCCAGCTCAATCGGCCATTGAAATGGCAGAATCATATTTAAGAGATAAAAAACGTGTCATTCCCTGCGCATCGCTTTGCGAAGGCGAGTTTGGTGTGAATGGCTATTTTATAGGTGTACCAACTGTGATCGGTGCCGGCGGTGTTGAAAAAATTCTGGATTTTACATTAACAGCTGATGAAAAGGCAAAATTAAACAATACATTGGATGGAGTGAAGAAAACCGTCTCAGAGACCGGTTTATAGTCTTCATTATTCACCAGCACTCGGTGTAAAATATAATCAATAAAATAAAAAGCCCGTTGGTCATTAATCAACGGGCTTTTTATTTCTTTATGCTTCAGGCACAAAAATACCCAAGAACTTATATTCATAATATGGTAGGACTTCCAGAGGGAACATCGAAGTTGATGATATTAATGGTGATGTGATTAGTTCTGGTGATATAAACGAGGGAACGTTTATTGTAAAATTAAAATCGCGCCGCGGCTCAATCACTATGGAAAAGGATTAATGCCATGAAAATATTATTATCATTTATTATTCTGAATATGGGAATTGCCCAGGACACAACTGAGGTAAAAATCGTTGTTGATCCAGCCATTTCTACAGAATTCACCCAAGATGAGAAAAAAGAAAACTTAGCCACAGATGAATTCACATTCCGTGAGGACGTAATCATTGATTCTGGTGAGGTATCCGAAACCAATATGCGTATCATCGGTGGAGATTTGACTGTTTTTGGTACCGTGAATGGCAAGATAACCTTATTTGGTGGTGATGCTACCCTAAAAAATAGCAGTGTGCTGAATGGCGAAATCATTACCATCGGCGGGAACGTTTACCGTGAACCGAAAAGTATGGTAAATGGAAAAATTATCGAGAATAATCTATCGGAAGGATTGATTTACCGAGAAACGGAAAAGGAAGATACCATTCAGGGAACAACTGAATTTGGATTGGATCGTAAATCAGAACGATCCCGCCAAAGTTGGATACAACCCAAACGCCGCGTCCTTCAATACAATAGAAACGAAGGTCTATTGATTACGCCTTTTAATGAACGCTGGGATCGTCATTCAAAATCAAATTTTAGACTTAATTGGTCTGGAGGAGTTCGCTGGAGAAAAGGATTGGCTCCTGATTATGTGGGTCGTGCAAATTTTGAAAAAAACTTTTTTGAAAATCAAAATTTAGTCCTCTATACCAGTCTATTTAAAGAAGCGCGAACCGATGATGGATACCGACTACCACAAAAAGAGAATGATTGGGCCAGTTTTCTCGCACGCCAGGATTTTTATGACCGCTGGGAAGAGCAAGGATGGGAAGTGGGTGGCGGATTAAATCTATTCAGGAATATCAGAATCAAGGGCCGGGTTGTATCAGCTAAACAGGATACGCTCCCAGTTTGGAATATGTATAGTGTATTTGAAAAACAACGGAACCTACGACCCAATCTTGTTTTGGATCCAACCGCTGTCAACTATTCGGAAATTTCCATTATGGGCAGATCGGCTCATTATTCTCCCTTGAATACCGGGTTAGCCGTATTTTTGCAATCTGAATTCATTCAAGCTTCGGAAGATTCTGCCAACGTTTTCAAAATGGATTATGGAAAAGCCATCCATAGAAACCTGGCATTAATCGTATTCAATTGGGAATTTTCTGAAGGACTTGTTTTTCGTTACCGACTCATGGTGGGCTCTGCCAGGGAAGCACTTTCTCCCCATCGTTTATTTACCGTGGGGGGGCTTGGCTCTGTTGCAGCGCAACCCTATAAACTTCAGCAAGGTAATCAAATGGCACAGTTAAACCTGGCATTATTTTTAACCTCCACATTCACCGACGGCGATTGGCTCATTTCATTTTTTGTTGATGGGGGGCGAGCGTGGACAGGAAGTTCTTGGGATACGGACTGGATATCCGATAATCCAAAGTTAGGCATATCTTCGGCAGGAATCGGTTTCGGCAATGGCAATCTTGATGATGACCTTGATGTGATGGTTAATATTGCAAAACCACTGGACCATGATGGCCCTATCCAAACAACCTTTCGATTTAGCTTTTCATTTTAACATGAAAAAGACCACAATTTATTATCCAGTATTGATATGGATGATTTAATCAAAAAAGAGAATTATTATTAAACCGAGGATTGGGAATCAGATCGGCCAACCGTTTACCTCGATATCAGCGTCGGGCTGGGAGCTGTTGACATCGATTTAAGACATTAAAATAAGGAAATTAAAAAAATGAAAGATTTTATTGGCCGTCGATAAAAACTGATCCTTCTTTTATTTCAACTTCAAAAGTTTTTACTTTTAAAACCGAATTGGCTACAGCACAAGCAGTATCAACATTGAATTCCCATAGATGAAATTTGCATTGAATTATTTTATTTGAAATATTTCCATCCGCTAACGAACCACCTCTATGAGGACAACGATTATCCCAGGCATGAATTTTTCCTTTTATATTAAACAAAGCGATGGGAATATCATTTACCATCACCAGTTTACTCCCCCCTTCTGGAATTTCAGAAAATTTTGCGACCTTTATCATTCAACCATGGCTAATACTTCGGCCACCAATTTTTCAATTCCTTCCGCTGCTTCCTTAATTGATTTAGCCTCCATATAAGCAGGTGTGGTAATGATCTTCTTTTCCTTGTCAATAATCATTTCAGTGACAGGACATGCCACATGTACACTACCCATTGCCTTTATATCACCGGCAGTTGTTTTATCCGAACCAGTGGTCATTTCAGCCGATTCATCCAACTCACCCATAATTTTGGCCATCATAGCCGGGGCAATACAAATAGCGCCAATGGGTTTTTGCAAAAGATGGACTTCTGTAACCAATCGATATACATCGGGATTAATAGAACAATCAGCCCCAGCCATCGCATAATCACATAAGTTTTTTACCACACCAAATCCCCCGGGAATTATCAATGCATCAATATCATGACCCGTTACTTCTGCCATATCTTTAATATCCCCTCGGGCGATGCGAGATGATTCTACAAGCACATTGCGGAATTCATCCATTTCCTGCCCGGTATAATGGTTCACCACATGCATTTGGTCAATGTTGGGTGCCATGAGAATCATTTCGACTCCCGCACGATCCAAAGCCAGCATTGTGATAACTGTTTCATGAATTTCTGATCCATCATTTACACCACACCCCGATAATAAAACACCTATTTTTTTCATAATTTACCTATTTGTTTAATAAATTGTAAAGACGCAGCATGGTGAGTCTCTACTTTATATTTTGATTAATATTCCTGTTTAACCCCGAAAATTTGGTCCGTTTTACGGCAGATCCTTTAAACAATTTACGGAACCCGTCTTCATCCATTTTAGTCCAATCTTTGTTAGACCATTCTACAATTTCCTGACGAGGTTGAAAAGATGATTCAGTGGACACATGGCTGAATTTTTGATTCCATGGACATACTTCCTGGCAAATATCACATCCATAAATCCAGCCGTTTAAATTTTCACTTTCACTAAAGTCACCACGATATTCAATAGATTGATATGAAATACATTTACTTGAATCCATGGTGTATTCACCCAATGCATGGGTGGGACAAGCGTCAATACATGCGGTGCAAGATCCACAAAGATCTTCATTGAATCCATCATCATACTCTAACTCAATATCTAACAGAAGTTCGCCTAAAAAAAGCCAACTACCAAAATCTGTGGAAATCAAATTGGTATGTTTCCCCTGCCAGCCCAATCCCGCTTTCTGAGCCCATACTTTATCCATTACCGGAGATGTATCTACGCACACAATTCCTTTCATTTCTGGATTTTCTTCTTTCAACCACCCCAATAAATGAAACAGTTTCTTCTTCAATAAATCATGATAATCATCCCCCCAGGCATAATTGCTGAATTTAAAATCAGTCGTTATATCTGACTGATCTTTTCCGACAAAATAGTTCATCCCGACGCTAATAACAGACTTCGCTTCCGGGAAATATGTATGAATATCTCCCCGCTCATCCTTTCTCTTTGCAATCCATTCCATGGTGGCGTGGTTACCGACATTTAGCCATTGGTCCAGATTCCTCTTCGCGTCCGGTGTGGGTTCCGCTTTCGCAATACCCACTTTTTGGAACCCCAATCCCTTAGCTTTTGATTTGATTGATTCTGAAAGTGAATTTCTCATCATAGAATTTAGAGAACCCAGTTTACCACATCACACCAAAATTGGGATGTAAATTTTAGCAACTTATGAGTGAATTACATCCAAACTTAATCGAATGGAAAACTGGCGGTGAGATGAAATCTGTATTGTCCGGTTCGTTAGAAATATTTTGTAAACAGATTGGAAACCCAAATGCAGATGCTGACAAAACGGTCCTTTTACTTCATGGATTCCCCGAGTCGTCATATTCTTACCATCGTGTTATCGAAGGTTTAAATACTTTTTTTGACCGCATTATTCTTTTTGACTTTTTGGGTTTTGGTCTTAGTGATAAGCCTTTGAATCATACTTATAGTTTAAAAGAACAAGCCCAGATAGCCCTGGAAGTATGGAAATCCTATGAGGTGAAAGGTGGCCATCTAATTGCCCATGATATGGGAGATAGTGTCGCCACAGAACTGGTGGCCTTAGCAAATGCAAGAATCGGAGATTGGTTTCCAAGTGGATTTCAATCGCTCACATTCACCAATGGCGGTATGGTAATAGAACTTGCCGAACTTCGAATCCTTCAAAAACTGATGCTTAATCCTATACTCGGGCCTTTCCTTTCAAAACTATCGAAGTATAAGGTATTTAAACAGCAAGTATATAGTGCCAATGGCAGGTTACAATTGAATGAATCTGAAATTAAAATCATGTGGTCAGCATTTCGAAGTGGGAATGGAAAAATAATTGGTCATGGGCTTATACAGTATATAAATGACCGACATAGATATCAAAATAGTCGATGGCTGCCCGCATTAAAAGAAACAACAATTCCGATTCATTTATGCTGGGGCGAGTTGGATTCAGTTGCTCCCATTGCAATTGCTGAAAAATTAAGTAATGATATATGTAGAGATGCGTGCTTTACACGTATGTCTGAAACTGGCCATTTTTGCCAAATGGATAACCCGGGAAAATGGATAGAAAGTGTATTGAGATATTACCGAGAGATTTAGTCCTCACTTTTGAATAATTTTTCTGCCCATAAAATACCGATGATTGTTTTTACATCGGTGATTTTTCCATTCCAGACCCATGACAATGCTTCTTCTAAAGATGTGGGAAGTAATTCCAAAAATTCGTCAACATCTAAATTATGTTCTGTTTGGATCAAATCTTCCGCCAAATACATCCACATTTTTTCATTGGTAAAGCCAATAGCCGGGTGAATATTTGTTAAGAAAGTTAATTTATTAGTTCGATATCCTGTTTCCTCTTCCAGTTCTCGATGGGCACAATCGATTGGTTTTTCACCTTCATCCAGTTTACCGGCGGGAATTTCAATAAACTCGTCTTTCGGACCATAACGAAACTGCCGAATCAGACAAATATTTCCATCAGGTAATATGGGAATGATACATACGGCACCGGGATGGTCTATCCATTCTCTTGTACTGGTTTTGCCATTGGGTAACTTTACTTTGTCTAAGTACAAATCCAGATACCGACCAGAGAATACTTTCTCTGAAGAAATTTTAGTTTCTTTTAAATCTGACAAAGATTAAAATTAATTATCGGTATTCTTTAAGAAGAATTCTGGCTTTTTTGATCTGTTCCCAATCAGCGAGAGATTCTACTTTTGTTGGGGTCATATTGGTGACTTCTTCTAAGAGAGAAATTGCTGAACTTTTTTCTTTATTTTTATAAAGTGCTTGGGCTAAATACACTTTTTGAACCGGCTTTGCTTCGCCTGTCTCGTTCGCTTTCTTTAGCCATTTTATAGCTTCATCGTTATCAGGCCAGGAAAGAAAAAAAGGAATATAAGGTGATTTATAATGAACAGCCCCCAACATAAAAAAACCACCACCGTCTTCATAGTTAGGGTTTAATTCAATAATGGTGAGTGCATGGTCTTTCATTTGATCCGCCACCCCTTCCTTTGCAGCTGTCAAAATACCATACACTTCTGCCCAACTTCCCAGATTCGATAAGTACCAAAAATGTAATTCAATATTTTTGGGATATTTATCTAAATTTTCTAATGCCAATTCCTTTGCGCTATTATAAATAACCTTTTGCTCATCCTCAGTTTTGGCAACATACTTTCCTTTAAAATAATAGGATTTTAATAATCCCACCACTGCCTCTACTTTACTTTCATCCACAGCGAATTGAAAGAATTCTATTGCGTCATTAATCTGTTTTGGATTGGCCTGATCTTCTATACTGCCTTCGGCCCTGCGATTGTAGGCGGTCATTCCTTTTTCCAAATTGGATTGGGGAAAAAGGATTCCAACCCATATAAAAATAATCAACCCATATTTAGTCATTAAAAATATTCAATATAAGTAATTTTTAATTCACGCTGGAAATAATCCACTTTTTCATCGTCAAAAAGTAGATTATTAAAATCCAATTCAATATGAAGATGTTCCACAAATGTCCAGCGAATAGCTGCATTTAAATAACCACCTTTACTAATAGACATGGTTTTTGCTGTCATGTCATTTTCATTCAAGGCAGCATTATATTCCAACAATAATGATAATTCAGGATTGAACTCCATGTCGAATCCGAAAAAATAATTCATATCCTTGTCGCCGTCATTTACTTCTGCAAAATTATAATTTGTACCTGCATGCACACCAAGATTTCCCAAGGGGGTCTTCCAGTTTTTGCTACCTGCTAAATATAAGCCCATGGCTTTCACATCATAACGCATGAGTGAATCAGCGGCATTGAAATGACCAAGTCCCTGGGTATTCACTCCAAAGGAAACACCGGGCATGGATTCCGTTTCATCAATGAGTCGATATTTAAGATTCGCTTCTGGCCTTGGATACCAAATAAGGCTATCATCACCGATTAAATTAGCCGATCCAAAGGAAAGCCCAAATTGAAAGCGATCCGTAATTCCCACGCTGAGAGAGGTGGTAAGTCCCCCACCTTTTTGAACGCGCATTTCCATAGAGTAACTTCCGCGAACAAGTGTTCCAGCTGATGGTACAGTCACTAATGTTGTTGGGGGCGGATAGGATTGTGCCCATCCAAATGTGGAAAGTAAAATAAATAATGATATTGAGATGGATTTAAATAACTTCATTTAATCCTCTATTATGTGGTTATAGAGCCGTCAATTTAGCCAATGTACTTCACCCAATGCAAGTTCAGGGGAAAATCCGTTCTCCATACTTCGATGTAATGGATTGCACTCTAAATTTTGGCATTGTTAATTCACCTTTTTCACCAATAAGAATAAAGGTAACGCGCTGATTACCCAATTCAATCAGATGAATCAACAAACTATCCCCATTGGTCAGCACCATTAAATCATAATCTGTTTTAGGGATAAATACATCAAATGGAACGGCTAAATCTTTTTCTCGAATTTCTTCTAATATAATTGAAATTTCATCCAGTCGATTTCCATAACGCGGCGGTGGTGTCTTATATAATTGATCGGCCGGTGGTTTAACCAATGCCACATGGCTCACTTCTTGCCCACGATAGTCAAACTCCCAGATTTCTTTCTGGTTCGTCAACATATCTATAGAATATGCAAATCGGCGAATGATTTTTTCCGTTGGTAATGATATCCAAAGTTCACCACTTAATAAGCCCAAGTGATCATAAATAAAATCGATTTTTCCATAATGGTCACCTCGAACATCGGTAAAATAGATTGATTCAATTTGATCCGATTCATTCAGGATAAATTTGGATTCTTGACCCTCGTAATATCCCTGGTTTTGTTTGGGGGTTTCCTTGCGAAATTCTATCGACCATGGTTCATCCAATCCAAATTGAATCAGGCTATCCGGTTTTTGATCTGCATTTAGAAAATACCGTCGTATTAATTTTTTCCCTGGACCATATTCTAATACTTCACGTTTCAGAGATTCCCCATCCGCATCAATCCATTCCTTCATGACAGCCATTTTTTTTACATTATAAAAAACCTGAAGGTGCGATTTTTGAAATCGATCCATCGCTAACAGACGATCATCCGCCATAAAATCATGATCATTTGCATAAAAGCGCATAAAACTCACTTCTCTATTCTGGCCAAATAGGATACTTACGATAATCAATATGGATGAAAGTACTCTCACACTACATTCCTTTATGATCGGACATTTGGCTCAAAAAGCCATTAGACCAGGATTCAAAATTTCCGTTTGTAATGGTTGATCGCATTATTTCCATGAGGGTCATATAATAAGTCAAATTGTGGATGGTAGCCAAGCGCAACCCTAGCACTTCCTTTATATTAAATAGATGGCGTAAATAAGCACGGGTAAAGTTTTGACAGGTATAACAGTTGCATTCAGGATCAATCGTTTCAAACGATTCTTTATGGCGATTATTCCCAATATTGATGATGCCGTGACTGGTAAATAATTGCCCGTTCCTGGCATTTCGTGTAGGCAGTACACAATCAAACATATCCACACCCAATTGAACGGATTTAACCAAATCTGTTGGGCGACCCACACCCATGAGATAGCGCGGTTGATCCTGAGGAAGTATGCCATCCATTTGCTCAATCGTTTCAAACATGGGGGTTTTTTCTTCTCCAACAGCCAATCCGCCAATGGCCATTCCACACTTGGCAAAGGGTATTAACAATTCAGCACTTCTTTTTCTAAGAGATTCATAGATACTCCCCTGAACAATGGGAAACAGTGTTTGCTGCCAATCAAATAATGGACCATTGTTCTCTAAATATTCATGGCATTCCCCCATCCAAAGGGTAGTGCGCTTTACTGCTTTTTCAACGATTGATTCTTCCGCTTTCCCCGGAGGACATTCATCAAAAGCCATTATAATATCAGACCCTAAATGGCGTTGGATATTCATGGATACTTCCGGTGTAAAGAAGTGTCGGTTTCCATCCAAATGGGATTGGAATTCAACACCTTCATCGGAAATTTTATTTAATCTCGCCAATGAAAAAACCTGAAACCCACCACTATCCGTTAAAATAGAGTTTTCCCAATTCATAAATGAATGAAGACTCCCGGCATTATGGATTAATTCATGGCCGGGGCGAATATATAAATGATACGTATTCCCAAGAATAATCTGCGCATCCAGTTTTGTGAGTACCTCCGGGTCAATTGTTTTAACGGCACCTTGTGTACCAACAGGCATAAAGACAGGTGTGTGTATTTCGCTATGGTTTGTTTTGAGAATGCCGCGCCGCGCCGACGTTCCTCTATCGCTATGGACAATTGTAAATTGCATCAAAAAGTTTGATCCGAATTGGAGTCAAAACCCCAACATTGGTAATTTCCTTGAAACACCGTCATAAATGACGGGGAAATTGAACTTACTAATTAAACTTATTATTCCATCCTTACCCCATCCTTTAGAATGGGGTGTGCACATCTTAACAAACAGGGGATTTATACCCAAACTATCATTGTTAATCGAACTCATCAAAACAAAAGATGAAAAGCTTCTCCCACATTGGCAACGCCTGATATTTTTATACCCTTTGGTTGCATTTTTATGCGTTTCACATTTGCGGTGGGGGCGATTACTGATTTAAAGCCTAGGGATTTAGCCTCATTAATCCGAGTATCCAATCTGCTTACAGATCTCACTTCACCCCCCAAACCAACTTCACCAATTAAAATGACTGACTTAGGTAAAAGTTTATCCCGAGCGCTGGATGCCACAGCAGTAATGACGGCTAAATCAGCAGCTGGATCATCAATTTTGAGTCCGCCAACTAAATTGACAAAAACATCTTTGGTTCCCATCAAAATCCCTAGTCTTTTTTCAAGAACAGCCAACAACATAGCCAATCGTTTAAAATCAAACCCATTTACATTGCGCTGAGGCGTCCCAAAGTTTGCATTAGAAACCAAAGCCTGAACTTCCACTAAAATCGGGCGACTGCCCTCCAAAGATGGAAATATAGTTGATCCGGAAATATCATCGCGTCTTTCAGCTAAAAAGAGTTCCGATGGATTTTTTACTTCAATGAGACCATTGGATTCCATCTGAAATATGCCCACTTCATTTGACGTACCAAATCTATTTTTTGCGGACCGAAGGATACGATGATCATGACGATCATCTCCCTCTATATACAAAACAACATCCACCATATGTTCCAGCATTTTAGGCCCGGCGATAACACCTTCTTTTGTCACATGGCCAATAATAATGACAGCAATATTCCTTTGCTTCGCCAATTGAAGAAGCTGTTGGCCACATTCCCGAATCTGACTGACGGAACCCGGGAGCGAATCCAACGCATCACTGAATACAGTTTGAATGGAATCTATCACAACCAATTCGGGCTGGATTAAGGATATTTGATCTAATATGCCTTCTATCCGATTTTCGGATGAAAGATGTAGTGAATCTGAGTTCACATTTAACCGTCGGGCACGTAAGCCAATTTGCTCCTCGCTTTCTTCTGCAGAAACGTATAGGACCGGTTTTGTAAATGCAGGTAATATTTGAAGTGCAAGTGTGGATTTTCCTATCCCCGGGTTACCACCCAATAAAATGAGTGATCCGGGTAAAAGTCCACCACCCAGAACCCGATCCATTTCTGCAATGCCTGTTGGGATGCGTTTGACTTCTTCACCTTGTAGAATATCTGAAAGTTTGCGAGAATCCCGAGCCAAACCACCGCTTCCCTTTTTTCGCTTTTTGGAAACCTTAAATTCGCCTAGCGTTCCCCACTCATTACAAGAAGGACATTGCCCATGCCATTTCGGATGATCATTCCCACAGGCTGAACAGAGGTAAACGGTTTTAGATTTTAATTGGGGCATTTGGAAGGGAGAAATTGAGTCAGGTAAAAGGCAGAATCAAGCTGAAAGGTATTGTATCCTTACCAATCATACCCGAGAGATAAATACCATTGGGGCTTAGAGAAACCACTATCGGTCCAATCATAAGCTGCTTCGATCCGTAATAAATATATAAAGGGGATTTTTATTCCATAGCCAATGGATCGAACCCAAGGTGAAAATTTATCCGGGAGGTTATTCCCATATTTGGCCTGCAAATAGGCAAAGTCTGAAAATTCCCGGCCATCATCCCAGGCGGCACCTATATCCATAAAAATATGACCCCGGATATTGCCGAAAATGACCTTCATTGGGAACCCCAATTGAAAATATTGAATGAAGGGAAACCTGAATTCAAAATTGGCCAAGAATACATTGGTACCAAATCGCTCTGAATAGCGTGCACCACGAAGCGGATATGCGAATTCAGAAAAATAAATATCCTGCAGCAAGGTGTTATTATTGCTGTCGAGAATCACATTGCGCCAACGTGTTTCCCCAGAAGTCTCATCATCCACCCCGTTTGTCGATCCGGTTCCAAATATCCAGTTCGGCATGCCGCCTAAGAAGTACTTTTGCGGATTCTTTCCCGTACTCGTACCAAAAAATAATCGGCCGGCGAATGAATAATCTCGCGTAATCATTTGGTATTTCCGCATATCAATTTTTAGTTTTTGATAGGAAATGCCCTTATTCCCCATGGCAGGGCTCATTTCAAATGTTGTATTCTGGCGAAATCCATCGATGGGTCCCGTATATCCAAAAACAGCGTTGTCATAAATATAGCTCAAAGTAGGATTGGCCGAAACAAAACCATCATCCTGAATAATTTCATTTTTATTGAGATATGAATCGATATTAAAAAGTTTGTAATCCAAATTATGAATAATCAACCCAGCGTCAATTCGGTGAAATCGGTTAAAGGGACGTGAGCCCATGACTGCCAAACCAAAATGACGCATGCGAGCCGTTAAATCTGTGACCATTCCTAATTCGTTAAAGGCATATCCAGCAAAAAAGAAATCCGCCTGATGAAATAAGGTAAAATAATAATCCAATCGATTTTCTAAATAGGCGTAATTCAGGTAATAATCACTATTTTGTAAGGAGATTTGAGATTCCATTGCAACGGATATTTGATGGTCTCCCATGATATCGCTGAAATAAAACATGAATAAACCTTGGTGACCAAATACATTATTATAACCATAGGCACCTTGTGCAATGTCTAGACTAAACCGTGTTTTATACGCTTGGGGGATGTATTCACCATCGTCTCTTTTATATACTGAATCTGGTTTGGATTCTAAGGGCTGATCTGTCATAGATTCATTATTATACTGCTCATATTCCCATGCAAATATATAGGTTGAATAATCTGATGTATTGGCATCGGTTCCTTTCAACTTATGTTTCCGTAAATCTGTTAATTCTTCCCGATCATTTTCTTTCCGATTTGCAATAAAATTGGTTGGTGCAACAGAGGTTGATTCTAAATTCAAGGGATTATTAATTCGATAAATATCCCACCCCAGACCCGAGTAGCCTGCAAATACCATTATACCATCATCACGGGTAAGGCTTAATTGAAAAAGTCCTGTTAGTAAATTTGTTACAACTTGTGCATCATTCGTATTTAAATCATGACGGAAAAGGTTCCAAGTTCCGTGATAATCTCCTGTATAAAAAAGGCTATTATCTGTATTAGCGAAAATTGGATAATTTTCATTATAATCGGTATTCGTAATCCTTGAAACGGTGCCAGAAACAACATCAATCGTATAAATATCCTGCTGATCATAATTATGATTCAGCATATCTTTAGCCGTTGTTTCGTCTTGATTAATGAGGTCGCCCCGATCCGATACAAAAACAATCATTTTCCCGTCCGGACTCCAAGATGGTTCCGTATCTGAAAAAACATCAGCAGTAATATTCGTATTTTCTTTGGAATCCAAATCGTAAAGATAAATATCACTGGCGCCGCCTTCATTCCCAACAAATGCCAACTGTTTTCCGTCGGGGCTCCAGGATGCAGTAAAAACGCCATCCAAATTAAAGTCGATTTTTTCGTCTTTCCCCGTATTGACATTAATTAAATACAAGGCATCATGGGCACCGGATTTCGCCGCAATCACAATACTTTTACTATCTGGAGACCAACTAATCCCGGGCTGAAGAAATTTTAATTCCTCAAAATCGATTGACCGATTTCCTTTCACGACTCTGTCAATTTTTTTCCCCGTCACCGCATCCAAAATATAAATATCCATATATCCTGATCGGTCGGATAACACCGCAATCTTACTCCCATCGGGGGAAACGGTGGGAGAAACATTATAAAAGTTTTTATCTTTTTTATGATCCGTTAGTGGTTTCGCAATATCCTTCAATTCATCCCGGCCAGCCACATCAGGATAATATTCTTTTTTAATATATTTATGCCATTGTTCAGTTAATTCTTCAAAGTCCATACCCAAAGCTTCTTTAAATCCTTTTTCTGCATTACCATGACGTTTCATGGCTTGAAATATTTCACCAATTTTTTCTCGACCATATTTTGTTGCGATAAATCGCCATACAGACTGGCCACCCTTATATGCTAGAAAATATTCCAATTCACGAATCGTTGGAATTCTTTCATTGATGGCTAAATCACGAATAGTCATATCGGCCCGAGTATCCCAATTCATGGATAAATATTCTGCCAGTCCTTCGTTTGCCCAAAGCGGAATCCGAAGGTTCATTCCACCAGAAATCACATTTTGCATACGGCCGCCATAGACCAAATCATTAATCATGGCGTGAACCAACTCATGGTGAATCACGTGGCGAAAAGCGGCATAATCACCTTCAAAGGGAATAACAATCCTATTTTTAAATAATTCTGTAACACCACCGATCCCCTCCTGCATGTATTGACCAATCACATTGGTTTGCTGAAATTCATTATGGGAATGGTAAACAATAATCGATACGCGTTTTTTTAAATTCCAGCGAAGGTGCTTTGCTATTTGTTCATAAGCATCCGTAGCAACTTCCATTGTGAAATGAGCCAATTCAATTTCATCACCATAATAGTAAACATCAAATTGAGGTGAAGAAATAAATTCCCAATCATAATCACGGTATTGCACCTTGTTTTGACCAAAAGATTGGGCATTGAGCATCGTGGATGCCATTAGAAAAATAATAAAAATAATTCGTTGCATGCTTTTATATACGTGAATTTAATCTATTCGTTCCCCAATTTCGACGATTATCAACAAAAAATGTTAAAATATTGATAAATTAAATTTTCCAGTTTCCAGATTGACTGACCCCTAAGTGAAATAGTATTTTACACACTATGAATTTGCCAATCTATTTTATTTCCGATATCCATTTGATGCTAGAAAGATCTGAATCCGAGGTAAGTCGCCAAAATAAGCTGTTCCAGTTTTTTAGTTTCGTGAAGAAATCTGGTGGAACACTTGTAATAAATGGGGACCTCTTCGATTTCTATTTTGAATACAAAGATGTTATTCCAAAAGTATATGTTCCTTTTTATCATGAAATACTCAAATTGCGCGAAGCAGGTGTGAAAGTGCATTTCGTCCTGGGGAATCATGATTATTGGGTTCTCGATTTTATCACAGATACCCTGTTTGATTATACGTATTTTTCTGATACCCAATTCGAGATTAATGGTAAAAAGTTTTATGTGACTCATGGAGATGGATATTTATCCTGGGACTTGGGATATCGAATCCTTAAGGTTTTGATTCATTCTCGAATTTTTATATGGGCATATCGCTGGTTACACCCAAGAATCGGATACGCCTTTGGCAGATGGATTTCTAAAAAGGGAGAACATTATTTACATTCAGATACCTATAATAAAAGAATATGCGATGAAATGTCCATGCATGCTCAAAAACAGTTGGATCAAGGGTATGATTATTTTATTACAGGTCATTATCACCAGGCAAAGGATTTACCCCTGAATGGTGGTAAATTAATAATTCTCGGGGACTGGCTTAGTTTTTTTTCCTATGCAAAATTTGATGGCCATGATCTGAAATTAAAATTCTGGGACAATCATGAAACGCCTTAATCTTATACTTCCACTATTGGTTTCGCTCATTTTTATAGATGGGTGTTCCACGATTAAAAAATTCTGGCCGGAGAAACGAGGTGCAAAAGATGATATTTCATATGAATTGATTGAAAATCTCAGTACCGCTTTCAGTGAAGGAAAACTCCAGGCGCTTGAAGAAATGATAGCCATTTACGATGATACCAACCAACCTTTCGATGTAAGAATTTCCGCGGGAAAAGCATTGGCAGAAACACATCACCCAACCGCCTTAAATGCCATTTCAAAAACAGTGGGAGATGCAGCGGCACTGGATGTGACTTTCATGATTGCATCCATTGAATTATTAGCGGAATTTAGAGACGATCCCCGAGCGGCTGATGCCATGGTAAACGCCATGAATAAAGTTGAAATCAAAACCAATTCACTTCAAATGGCATTGATCCAAAATCTAAATAGAGTACGGACAAAAGACCAGGTGTTGGCATTGCTGGATCTCTATGAAGTGAGTCGAAATAATTTCAATCGTACCGAAAGATTATTGACAGAAACCTTGGGCGCATTGGGAACAGATGAAGTGGTTCCAATTCTTACAAAAATTTCAAGAGATCCTGATGTAAACTTAGGTATTCGGAATCGCGCATTGGAAATCCTCGGGAAGAAAGACCCGTCCCAAGTGGCCGGTGCATTTGCAGAATTGTTAGGGGATCCACAAACCAATTTGGAAGTCCGGGATTTTGCCCTAAACACCATGAAAGGTGTCAAAGAAGAAAACCTCATTCTCGCACTGCTCCAAACTTATCGATCCGGCAAAGATCAGTATTATAATTTATTAACAACGCTTTTAGAAGCATTGGGAGAATTCAATGATCCGGAAATTAGGAGAGCCGTTAAGGAAATAGCAATGAATGATGCATATCCACAAGAAATTCGCATCAAGGCTATTGAAAAATTGTCTGACTTAGGCGATGCTAATGTGATTCCAGACATTATACCTATGCTGTCTGATCCTGGTCAGTATAAACTTCATTCCGCCGTCATTGAGACTGTAAAGAATCTTGGCCAATACGAACAATATGAGCAAGAAATTCAACGTAGAACTTTTGAAGCACATCAAAAAGCGGTTTTGTTGAATGAATAAATTTATTTTATCCATATTTTTAATTAGTATTGGATTGAGTCAGAATGATGCAGACTCAACAATTGTGGCACCGTTTGATTCCATAGCTGTTATTAAGCCTGACACAACGCAACCAGTCCCTTCCATTGAAATGCCAGAAACAATAGACACAACCGCACAGGATACATTGGTTCCCTTACCAGATATCCGTGAGTTGGGTGACAAAGCAGATAAACTTCCATTAGGTGAACCCTTTTTTGAATTAAAATCAAGCATTGATTTACTCCACCAACAAATGGATTCTCTCAAGCGAGTGATTTCCGTTTATGAAAAAGGGAAGGGTGCCATGCCAACCATCGATGAAGAATTACTGAACCTAATTAAGGTTCCGCAATTGCGGCATCGGATTGAACTTCAAAACGGGACAATCGTTAATGGTGAAATAATTCAAGAGGATGATTTAGGAATCATCATTCAAACATCCATAGGTCAATTGGCAATTGAAATGGATCGCGTCGTAAACATTACAGAAGATTTGCCACCCAATGCCAAAGTTGAAATTATGGGAGAACCTTATGTAAATGCATTCCCCGATCGGGAAGAAATTGCAGGAACCATTAAAAATGTTGGATTGAAAAGGGCTGACTTTGTCCGGGTGATTGCCCATTTATGGTCAGCAACAACAGAACTGATTCAAACCGATTCTGTATTTGTTACGGGGCAAAAACAAAAATATTTAACAGGCATTCGGGCGGACACATCCCTTGAACCAGGTTCAATCAGCGAATTTAAACTCACCATTCCTTTGCCCGATGAGGATAAAGTCTCTTATCGAACCTATGAAGTTCGATGGGAATCATATAAATAAATTATTGTAACCCTGCGATTTTAACCATTATCGCATTTTGGGCATGCATTCTATTTTCAGCCTGATCAAACATAATTGAATTGGTTGACTCCATAACAGCATCCGTCACTTCCCTACCTCTTTCTGCCGGAAGGCAATGCATAAACAAGGTTTCTTTTCCTGTAGAATTCATCATAGCAGAATTTACCTGAAAGTCGGCAAAAAATTTCTCCCGCTCTTCCGCCTCTTCTTTCTGGCCCATAGACGCCCACACATCCGTATATACCACATCTGCTCCGACCACCCCAGCTTTAGGATCGTGGGTTATTTCTACAGTAGAAATACCTGCCGCTTCAACCAGTTTGATTGGTTCTGGATCCGGCTCAAACCCTTCAGGACAAACACAGGTAAAATGAAATGGAATTCGCGCAGCCAAATGGAGCCAGGAATGAACAATATTATTCCCATCGCCCACATAAACTATCTTCATATTATCCAAATTTACACGGTGTTCATAAATAGTTAATATATCGGCCATGATTTGGCAAGGATGGTTATAGTCTGTTAAACCATTTATCACGGAGATTGATGCATATTTTGCTAATTCTGTCATATGCTTATGATCAAATAATCGGGCCATAATCATATCATTATAACCACTGAATACGCGGGCGATATCTTTGATCGCCTCTCTTTTTCCAATCCCAATATCGTTTGGACCAAGAAATAGAGCGTGACCACCTAAACGGAAAAATCCCGTTTCAAAAGATACCCGTGTTCTGGCGGATGGTTTGGCAAAAATCATCGCGAGAGAATGATCCTTAAACGGTTTATAATCTTCTTTATTTTTTAGTCTCGCCTTAATGCTTTTGGCTAATTCAAGAGTTTCCCAGATTTCGTCGGTTGTAAAATCGGTAATATGTAAAAAGTCTCTTTTCATCATTTCTCTTTAATTTTTATTTCCTGTCCCACATTTTCCATCATCCATCACTCATTTACCATCTTCCCTGTCCCGTCACCCCTATAATATGTATTTACTCAAATCCTGATCTTCAACAATATCCTGTAATTTTTCTTCTACCATTTTCTTCGTGATGGTAATTGTTTTCTTTCGGCCGCTTGATTCTTCAAACATGAATTCATCTAACAAAGTGGTCATCACTGTATGGAGCCTCCGTGCACCGATATTTTCCATTTTTTGATTTACATCAGCTGCAATTTTTGCGATGGCGCGAATGGCATCCGTTTCAAATTTTAACGTCACATTTTCTGCACCAAGAAGGGCCATATATTGTTTAATCAACGATGATTCGGGGTGCTTCAGAATTTTAACAAAATCATTCATAGAAAGCTTATTCATTTCTACGCGAATGGGAAAACGCCCTTGGAGTTCAGGAATCATATCGGAAGGAGATGATACATGAAAGGCACCGGCTGAAATAAATAATACATGATCTGTTTTCACCATACCATATTTTGTAGGTACACGACTGCCTTCAACGATGGGTAGTAAATCCCGCTGGACACCTTCTCGGCTCACATCGGGACCTGATCCTCCCCTATTCCGATCGACTATTTTATCAATTTCATCCAGAAAAACAATACCGTTATTTTCCACTCTTTCTTTTGCAGACCGGACCAGTTCATCCTGATCCATGAGATTATCTGCTTCCATTTCTATCAGAATATGACGCGCGTTAGAAACTGGCATTTTACGCCGCTTGGTATGTCCGGGCATGACGTTAGACAGCATATCTTTAATATTCATACCAATATCTTCACCGCCGCCGAAGGGACCAAGAACCTGCATCATGGGTGCCGCATCTTCGGTAACTTCTATTTCGATTTCACGATCTTCAAAATCACCATTTTGCAATTTTTGTTTTAGGCGATTTCGCGTTTTTTTATGACGGGTGATTTCTTCTTTTGTCGGTTTATGTGCTCCATCGTTTGGAAATAGAGAATCCAAAATCCGTTCTTCTGCAAGGTTTTCTGCTAAACCTTGAACTTCAATATGTTTTTCACGTTTTACAATACTCATGGCCACGTCGGTTAAATCCCGGATGATAGATTCCACATCCCGTCCTACATAACCCACTTCTGTAAATTTACTCGCCTCTACCTTTACAAAAGGCGATTTGGCTAAGGATGCCAAGCGGCGGGAGATTTCTGTTTTTCCAACACCGGTGGGACCGATGAGAATGATATTGTTGGGCACAATTTCATTCCGCATTATTCCTTCAACCTTTTGCCGTCGCCATCGATTACGAAGTGCGATAGCCACGGCCCGTTTAGCATCCATCTGCCCCACAATATACCTGTCCAATTCCTTTACAATTTGTTTGGGAGTGAGTTGACTCATTTTGATTCTAATATTGTAATGGAATCATTGGTGTATATACATAACTCAGCGGCAATTTGGAGAGATTTTTTCACAATCTTTTTGGCAGGGTAGGTTGTACTTTTCATATAGGCAGTAGCGGCGGCTTGGGCGTAACCACCCCCGGAGCCTATGGCAATAATCGGCCCATCCGGTTCAATGACATTCCCATCACCGGATACGATAAAAGCGTGTTTTTTATCCATAAGTGCCAATAATGCTTCCAAGTGGCGAAGGTATTTATCTGTACGCCATTCCTTAGCCAATTCCACGACTGCTCGGGTTAAATTACCTTCGTATTCATCTAATTTAGATTCGAATTTTTCAAAGAGGGTGAGGGCGTCAGCGGCGGCCCCGGCAAATCCCCCAAGAATAATTCCTTTTTCAGAATCAAACTCTCGAACCTTAATTGCCTTTTGCTTAAATGCCATGTCACCAAAGGTGACCTGTCCATCACCACCAATAGCAATTTGCCCTTTTTTTCGCACACCTAAAATGGTGGTTGACCGAATTTTTACATCCATTTATTTATCCAATAACAATTTAAATAACCGTGAGTCTGACGGTAAAACCAACATAGTTTTATCATCAATTATTTTTTTATATGCATCCAATGTACGAACAAATTCGTAAAATTTTGGATCAGCAGAATAGGCATCAGCATACACTTCTACAGCCTTCGCATCTCCTTCTCCGCGAATTCCTTCTGCTTCTTTATAAGCATCGGCTAATATAATGGTTTTATCTCTATCAGTCGTGGCGCGGATTTTTTGTGCTTCTTCTTCACCTTCCGAACGAAATTTGTTGGCTTGTCGTTTTCGCTCTGCATCCATCCTGGCATAGATGGATTCCTCATTTTGAGATGGGAGATCAACTCGGCGAATCCGTACATCCACCACTTCTATACCGTAATCCTGAGTGGCCCTATTGCTGGCCACAGTCACTTTTTCCATAAGTTCTTCACGATTCTCCGTGATGATTTCAACCATGTCATGGGTTCCCAACTCACGGCGGAGTTCAGAATAAACAATATCATCCATGCGGCTGAGAGCCGTAGGAATTGCCTGTACTGTTTTAAGAAATTGAAGCGGATCTACAATCTTCCAACGGACATAGTTATCAACAATGAGCGATTTTTTATCTTTGCTCAATATTTCTTCCGGTGGAGAATCGTATTCCAGGAGACGGTTATCAAAAACATTTTTTTCCTGAATGGGAAAAGGTACCTTCATGTGCAGACCTGGTTCTGTAATAATCCGGACTGGCTTTCCGAATTGAAGGACAACAACCTGTTCTGTTTCATCCACAATAAAAATGGATGTTAAACCGAGAAAAACAAGGATCGCCCCTATGCCAGTTAATATTTTTTTCATGATTATTTATCCCCCTGAGGTTTTAAGTTCAACAAATTAATCAGATTCCCACTTTTTGCATCGGGAATAATGATTTTTTCTATTTTCGGTAATATTTCTTCCATCGTTTCAAGATACATTCGGGTTTCCGTCACCCCTTTTGCCTTTCGGTATTCTTTAAGAACTGCGCTAAATTTGGCAACATCACCTTCAGCCCGGGCAATCCGAGCTTTTCTGTACCCTTCTGCTTCACGGATCATGGCCTGAGCTTCACCCCGTGCTTTTGGAATTAAATCATTCCGATATCCTTCCGCCTGGTTTACCATTTTATTTTTATCCTCTTTCGCCGATGCCACATCTTTAAATGCCGCAATCACTTGTTGGGGCGGGCTCACATCCTGCAGTTGAACTGCCACCACTATGATACCCGTCTTATATTTATCTAGGATACTTTGAACCAATTCCTTGGTTTCTTCCTGAATCATGAATTTTCCCGATGTGAGTGCTTCGTCAATATTATGGCGGCCTACCACGGTTCTCAATGATGCTTCCGATGCTTCTCTCACTGTTAATTCAGGTTCAATAAAATTAAATAAATATGCTTCCGGATCTTTAATCTTGTACTGAACAATCATTTCAGCATCAACGATATTTTCATCTCCCGTGAGCATCAGACTTTCCCGTTCCACAGTTTGATATTGATTCTTTCCAACGGAACGGAATCCAATTTCAATGCGTTTTACTTCTGTTACTTTGGGCGTTTTTACCGTTTCGATAGGATAGGGGAAATGGTAATTCAATCCCGACTGTCCGGCACGAGAATATTTTCCGAATGTTTGGACTACACCAACTTCATCCGGCCCCACCACATAAATCCCTGTGAGTAGCCACAGTACTAAAGCGATTCCCAATATCGGGAGCGCTCCCATTGTTAATAAGGGAACCTTAATTTCCTGGTCCCCTACGATAATTCGTTTGTATTGCATATGATCCTCTTCTTTATTGAGTTAATTGTCGTCGCAACCTCGCGACTGGCAAATTTAGTTGTTCTCTATATTTCGCCACCGTCCTTCTTGCCACCGGGAAACCACTATCTTTTAATTTTTTAGCCAGATCTGTATCCGTAAAGGGCGAATCTTTATTCTCATTATATATCAATTTCTTGAGTAAATCTTTGATCGTTTTTGTACTGACTTCTTCACCATCTTCTAATATATATCCTTCCGTGAAGAAGGATTTTAATTCAAAAATACCATAAGGTGTCTCTACATATTTTCCGCGAGTTGATCGACTAATGGTTGATATGTCCATATTTATTTCACTGGCAATATCTTGAAGTTTCATGGGGACTAAAGATTCGATATTTCCATTGAAAAATGCCGGTTGTTTGTTTATGATAGTTTCCAAGACGGCAGTAAGCGTATGCCGTCTTTGCTGAATTGCCTGAATAAACCAATTGGCAGAATCATATTTTTCTTTTAGATATTTTTGCGTTTCGCGGGCAATATCCTTTTGATTTAACAATGTCACATACTCATTACTTAAATTGAGATCTGGAATCCATGAATCATTAACGATAACTACCCAATCACCTTCCCGTTGCACTGCCAATAAATCAGGAATAACTGTTTCAGTTCCCGATCCAATTTTTCCTTGACCGGGTCTGGGATTTAAATGGGTGATCTCTTCAATGATTTCTCCAAGGGAATCTTTGGATATATTCATATTTAGTTGAATACTTTCATAACGATGGTTTGCAAAATCCCCAAAATAATTTAAAACAACCTGGTAGGCTAAAGTCTGCTCTCTCCCTTTCATCTGGATAAGAAGGCAGTCTTGCAAATCCTTTGCAGCAATCCCTGGTGGATCCAGCTGCTGCACTTTCTCCAATACATGATTGACTTCCTCATTTGTCCGATCATAACGGTCCGCAATTAATACAAGATCCACAGCTAAATAACCATTTTCATCTAGATTCCAGAGGAGTTCCTCTGCAATAGCCCGTTCCCAATCTGACAAGGTGAAGCTATCCAACTGACGCACCAATCCTTCCACGAAATCCACTTGTTCTGCCACGGGAATATCCCGGTCGTTAGACCGAACGTTGTCATAAATATTTGCAGGCTCATATTCATCAGGGTCTTCTTCATAATCGACTTCTGCAGGTTCTGTATCAACCACTTCCTCTTCCTGAAATTCATCTTGCTCTAAAACAGGGTTATTTTCCAATTCATCTAAAATTTTCTGCTCAAGATTTGCCACATTCAGCTGTAGGATGCTGGCCTGAAGCACCTGCTGAGGCGACAGGGTTTGGCGCTGAGATAGTGTCTGTTTTAGCCGAGACATCAGAGTCGAAATTTTTCGCCCAAATAAAGCCGCCTTGCTTCTTCATCGTTTGCCAAGGATTCCGATGTGCCGGATTTCAAAATTTTTCCATCAAATAATAAATAGGACCGATCGGTAATAGTTAACGTTTCGCGAACATTATGGTCGGTTATTAATACACCAATATTTCTTTCTTTCAATGATATTACAATGGATTGAATGTCTTCAACGGCAATAGGGTCAACACCTGCAAAAGGTTCGTCTAATAATATAAAATCCGGATCAATGGCTAAAGTTCGAGAAATTTCTACTCTACGGCGCTCTCCACCAGACAAATTATTTCCGATATTCTTTCGAATATGTTGGATGGATAAATCATCCAATAATTTTTCCACTTTTTCAGATTGTTTCTCTTTGGTCATGTCTGTCATTTCAAGTACGAGACGCAAATTATCCTCAACTGACAGTTTTCCAAAAATCGATGGTTCCTGAGAAAGATAACCGATTCCTGAACGACTTCGTTGATACATAGCCCTATTGGTAATATTATTTTTATCCAAAAATATTTTTCCCTTGGTGGGTTTAATCATTCCGGTGATCATATAAAATGTGGTGGTCTTTCCTGCACCGTTCGGGCCCAATAAACCGACAATTTCGCCCTTATTCACATCCAAATCCACATCCCGGACAACCATTCGTTTCCCGTACTGCTTATACAATCCCTTTGTACTTAGTTTTTGATGATTATTATTTATCATTTTCATCCTCATGAAAAACGCCTGTGGGTTTTAGAATCTTCCAATTATTTAATTCCACATCCGATTCGAATCCAATCCCATAAAGCGTATCCTGGCTTTCTGTAATAAATTTAACAGAATCATATGTAAATATTTTCTCTCTCATATTATCCCATGATAATGTATCAGTAAATAACGTAACGCCACTGTCAGAAACAACGACCACATCGCCAATGGCAATCAAAAAGTCTTCTTCTTCATCTATTTCAGCCATTTTTGATTTTAGATTTGTTGTATATACTTCTTCCGCATTAAAAAAGTCTGCATCTACATTTTGATCCAATAAAATGTATTGTCGTTCATTATACTTTTCCAAGTGCCCTGACCGAATCACAGCTCGTTTGGCTCCTTCATTGGTGAGGGTAATCGTGGCCTGCCAGCTCTCCGCATCCGGGCGGCCAATGCGCGATTCTCCGGACTTTTTAATTTCAGTCGCCTCACATCCCATTGACAATAATCCAATGACTAAAAATACAGATAATAATTTCACTTTTGGTTTTGAATCTTTTTTCTGAGGGAGTCAAAGATATTGGCTAATCGGCCTTGTTCTGTGAGGATCCATTCCACTGCTTCCCGAAATGCACCATAACCACCGGATTTTTCTGTTATATGGACAGCAACAGCCTTGCAAGCGTTAGATGCATTCTCCGTCGCAATGGGAACACCTACCAATTCCATAACGGGAATGTCAATCATATCATCGCCTATGTAAGCAATTTCATCATCCGTCAGATTAAATTTTTCTTTTAAAGCATTATAGGGTGGAATTTTATTCAATGTGCCGTTATATACATTGTCTATTTTAAGTTCTTTTGCACGTTCGGCAGTTGCATCGGAGTGACGACCCGAAATAAGTGCTAATTCTAACCCCGCTTCCCTGAGTAACGCAACTCCGGCACCGTCCGTAACGCAAAATCGTTTGAGCTCAATGCCATCTTTTCCTTTATAAATAGCCCCATCAGTCCATACACCATCCACATCTGAAATGACCATTTTCACTTTATTAATATCGTAACTCATCCATTCACCGCTTTGTGGATTTTTATCAAAGTAATAAGTAAATCTTCCAATTGTTCTAATGGCCATTGAGTGGAGGCATCGGATTTTGCTTTTTCTGGATTATCATGAACTTCTAGAAAAAGACCATCGCAACCGGTAGCCACAGCTGCTTTGGCCAATGTGGGTATCATTTCTCGTTGGCCACTTGTTTGGTACACATCGTGGAGGCGCAATAGTCCCACACATAAATTTGAATTACCCTTTACAACTGGCAATACCGATATTTGGGATTCTCTGTCTTCCATTATACTTATTGTATCTTTCAATGATGTTTCAATATTAATCGCTACAGGATTAGATGTCATAATATCACTCACTGTCATCCGGTCAATATCTCCATTTTCCGCCAGGCATCGCCGTAGATCTCCTTCGGTAATCAGTCCCAAAAGTTTTGCATCCCCATCTATGACCAATGCGGCACCCTGAGGTTTTTCTGTCATATCAATAATGACTTTACGAAGATTGTCATTCATACTAACAATCGCCACATCCTCAATCGGCTGCATAATATTTTTTGCTTTAAGACCGATCTTGGCACCATTGCCAGGCACTTGCGCTGAATGCGTGGCATCAAAAACCACTGGATATCCCAATGATTGCATCTTGGGTATGGCTGTCATATCCGATATCAAGTCATATCCAAAAGACGCGCCTCGTTCTGTCAGTAAAATATTCTCATTCCCCGTGGATGCAACCTTTTCTGCTGCATGAGCCATAAGGCCCGGTGCCAAGAATTGACCTTTCTTTATATTGACAGCTTTTCCTGTTTCACCTGCCGCAACCAAAAGATCCGTTTGACGGCAAAGAAAAGCTGGGATTTGCAATACATCAACCACTTCCCCAACAGCTTGACATTGACTTGGAAGATGGACATCAGTCAATACAGGGACGCCTATTTCACTTTTTACTTCAGCAAGAATATTCAACCCTTCTTCCATATTCAGCCCTCGAAATGACCCAACTGTAGATCGATTGGCTTTATCAAATGAACTTTTGAAAATAAAGGGGACTTTTAATTTTTCTGTGATAATCTTAATCGCCTCTGCCATCTCCAAGCTATGGGCCCGGGACTCAATGACACAAGGACCGGCAATAAGGGGTAGTTCCCCAGCCCTGTAAGTGACATCGCTAATGGTAACCTGTTTACCCATTTTTATTTTTCATTTAAATGTTTTACTGACGCTTTTATAAATTCTCTGAAAAGCGGATGTGCCTTACTCACACGGCTTTTTAATTCTGGATGAAACTGTCCGGCTACATACCATGGGTGATCTGGCAATTCAATGATTTCAACCAAGTTGAGTTCCTCATTTATTCCAGAGATTTTTAACCCATTTTTTTCCAATCGATCTCGGTAACGATTGTTCACTTCCCAGCGATGGCGATGCCGTTCAGAAATATTCTTTTTTCTATAAGCAGAAAATGTTTTCGTTCCCGTTTCAATTTTACAATCATAAGCACCCAGACGCATGGTGCCGCCTTTACGTTTAATGGCTCGTTGGGATTCCATGAGGTCAATAACGGGGTAGCGGGCCTTTTTATCAAACTCAGTACTGTTGGCTCCTTTCAATCTGCAAACATTCCGGGCGAACTCAATCACGGCGCATTGGAGACCAAGACAAATTCCTAAGAATGGAACATTATTTTGACGGGCATATTTGCATGAAAGAATTTTTCCTTCCGATCCTCGGGAACCAAATCCTGGCAGGATGAGTATTCCATCCATATTGCCAAAAATCCGTTCCGCCTCCTTATCGGACTTCACATCCTCTGTGGCCACCCAATTCACATTCACCCGCGCATCATTTTCAACCCCCGCATGGATAAATGCTTCCAGCACACTTTTGTAGGCATCCGGAAGTTCAGTGTACTTTCCACACATGGCAATGTTCACCTGGTGCTTCGGTTTTTTGTACTTTTTGATAAAAGTTTCCAGATAAGATACATCAACCTTTCCTATCAACTCCAGGCGCTCCATGATAATATCTCCCACCTTCTGCTTATAAAGTGTCAGGGGCACTTCATAAATACTTTTTACTTCTGTTCCTTCAATCACATGGTCTGGATTTACATTTCCAAAGAGACCAATTTTTTGTTTCACATCTTTTGTGAGTGGATGGTCGGTCCTAGCCAAAATCATGTCTGGCGTCAAACCAATCTCCCGCAGTTTCATGACCGAGTGCTGTGTCGGTTTGGTTTTTAATTCTTCGCTTGCTTTGATATATGGCACCAATGTTACATGCATAATGGTATGGTTGTGGTAACCCACTTCCAAGGATAATTGCCGGATCGCTTCCATGAAAGGCAAGCTTTCAATATCACCCACCGTACCACCCACTTCGCAGATAACCACATCATATTTCTTCGGCGTATTGACCGCTTTAATTCTGGCGATAATTTCATTGGTAATATGGGGAATAACCTGGACGGTGGCGCCAAGATAGTCGCCTCGCCGTTCACGATCCAAAACGGTGCTGTAAACCTGTCCCGTAGTGGCGTTGTTATCTTTACTCATATTCACATCAATAAACCGCTCATAGTGACCTAAATCCAAATCGGTTTCAGAGCCGTCATCCAACACAAATACTTCTCCATGCTGGTAAGGATTCATTGTACCGGGATCTACGTTTAAATAGGGATCCAATTTCAAAATCGTGACGCGCAGCCCAGCACTCTTTAATAGATATCCAATGGATGCAGCGGCAATTCCTTTCCCCAAACCGGAGATGACACCACCCAACACAAAAATATATTTTACTGAATTTTTTATCGCCATTAAATCCTATCAAACTCTTTTAAATCGTCCATCGTATCAATGCCTTTGTTCACTTTATCTGCCAGGATCACCTTAATGGGAATCCCGTTATCCAATGCCCTGTACTGCTCCAACTTTAACGCCAACTCATTTTTGGAGGGTGCCAAAGCGGTGAATTTTTCTAATGTTGCCTTACGGTAGGCATAAATCCCCATGTGATGGTAATATCCTCCAGCCTCAGTTTCCACTGGTTTACGTCGGAAATTTACTGCAAAACCACCCCCATCCAGCAAAACTTTTACCGCATTAACATCCATAATGTTTTCCACATCCATATCCTGTCCCGCTACCGTAGCCATTTCAATTGTTGAATCTTCAAACTGTTGTACCAATTCATCAATCAATAGTGGATTAATGGTAGGTTCATCTCCTTGGATATTCACTACCACATCCGCTTCAATATCGACCACTGCTTCCTGAATTCTATCTGTCCCTGAAACATGGTTATCCGAAGTCATAATCGTTTTAACTTTCCATTCGTTGAGGGAAGTTTCGGTTTCATCAGCATCAATTGCAACAATTACATCATCTAGAGACTTGGCTTTTAGTGCTTGTTCATATACATGGACTACCATGGGCTTCCCATCAATAAGGTGAAGAATCTTTTTAGGAAACCGGCTAGAATAAAGTCGTGCCGGAATTACGCCGACTACTTTCATCAAAAGTCACCATTAATAACTAATGGAGACAGAGATTGGGCGAATGTGAAATACAACCGGATTACCCCAATCTTGTACCTGTGGCTTAACATAAAATAATTGAATAAAAAATATCGGGGAAATTTAGGTGATCCTTCCTGCTGCTACAAGAAAGATAAAGAGAGAACTATTCGAATCTCAGAGATTCAATAGGATCCAAATTCGCAGCGCGATAAGCAGGGTAAATCCCAAAACCGATACCGATAAAAGAACAGACCGCCATACCGTAAAATGCCCAGTCCATTGGCACTACGGCAGGTACCTTGAGTAAGATAGCCACCAAGTTCCCACCGGCAATACCAAGAATGACGCCCACAATGCCGCCAAACTGGCTTAAGAAAATAGCCTCCATCAAGAACTGGGTTAGAATGTCTCGTTTTGTGGCGCCGATGGCCTTTCGGATGCCGATCTCCTTGATCCGCTCTGTGACGGAAACGAGCATAATATTCATAATCCCGATCCCAGCCACAAGCAACGCAATAACGCTTACGGCACCGGCAAACAATTTGATTCCCCCAGTAAAGCCGGCGAATGTTTCCATGAGTTCCTCGTTGGAAATAACAGCAAAATCATTTTCTTCTTCTGGCGGCACCTTTCGAATAACCCGCATCAGACCAATCACTTCATCCATGGTTTTTTCATACATTTCAGTTGATTCTGCTTCAACATTGATAGCTAGGGATGTCCATCTATTTGAGAACCGCTGGATATAAACTGAAATAGGGATCATAACAAAATAATCTTGACTCTGCCCGAAAGCTTGTCCTTTTCTTTCCGTAATACCAATAACCGTATAATCCAGTCCCTTAATTTGAATAATCTTCCCAATGGGATCTTCAAAGGGAAACAGGATATCAGCCAAATCTGGCCCAAGGATGGTAACACTGCGATAAAAACGAATATCATCCTCCATAAAATTCCGGCCATCTGCCAGATAGGTTTTAAATGAACGCAACCCCCATTCATCCACACCGGACAATTCTGCTGTTTTCTTTAACCGTTTATCTTTATACTGAATATTTCTTTCACCGGTCCCATCTTTCACACTGACCTGCAGTGGTAATTTTGCACGTTGCTTTAGTTCTTCATAATGGGCATATCGAATATTTTTCCGTTTCCGAATTTTATCATTCCCACCACCATGGATTCGAATGGCGGGTGATTTTTGAATCATAAAGGTATTGGTACCAAAAATATCCAATTGTGAATTCACGGATGATTCCAAAGTGCGTATGGCGGTCATCACACCAATCACGGAGAATACACCAATACTGATACCGAGTAAAGTCAAAATAGATCGAAGCTTGTTTTGACGAATGGATTCGATGGCCATTCGAAAACTTTCTTTAATGGTATTTTTTAAATGGGATTGCTTTGCCATTACTCGTATCGCAGTGCATCAATGGGATCTAATCGTGCGGCTTGATAAGAAGGAACCAAGCCTGATACAATACCAATTACAACGCTGAGAATAATGGATCCAATAGCCAATCCTACAGGCATTGATGAGGGGAAAAACTGGTTAATAAGGAGGCTCAAGCCGCCGGCCAATCCCATGCCCACCAATCCGGCAATGAGACAAATTAAAACCGCCTCCATTAGAAATTGCCCCAGAATCATAGACTGGGTTGCACCCAATGCTTTTCGAACGCCAATTTCTCGCGTTCGTTCTTTAACCGATACAAACATAATATTCATGATGCCGATGCCGCCTACGATTAAAGATAACGCCGTAATAAATAATCCTGTGCCACCGATTGCCAGTTTAATTGCTTTATATTGTGCTTCCATGGTGGCGGATTGATTGATGGCAAAGTCATCTTTTTCCAAGGGTTTTAGGCCACGAAGTTGTCGCATAACGCCATAGATTTCTTCTTTCGCTTCATCGTAATTATCCGTATTCACCTTAACTCTCACATTCATCCAACCCCGGCGCGAGAACAATCGTTTATAGGTGCCAAAAGGCATTACCGCCTGGTTATCCAGGCTAAATAACCCCATAAATTTCCCCTGCTTTTTGAGAACACCAACCACCCGAAATTTATGAGAACCAATTTTGACATATTTATCAATTGGATCTTCGTCAGGAAATAACCCATCTGCCACATCGCCGCCAATCACCAGCACCCGGGAACCAGACCTGTTTTCTCCATCAGTAAAATAACGTCCTGTCACTACATCAGCGGATTCATTTGTGTCCATATATTCTGGTGTCGTACCAAAGAAACGTGTGTCTGTACGTAAATCTCCCCGAATGATACTACCGCCTCGCTCGGACATGGGTGCAACCGCAGCAACAAACTGGGATTTCTCTCGAAGTTGTTCCACATAATCTTCTTTGATACGCGGACGATTTCTCAATTCCCACCAATCAAAATCACCGCCGAACCAATCCATGCGGCTGATAATTAAAACATCCCGACTGAGGAAGGACATACTTTTTTCGAAAGTACGATCCAATCCTGAAATAAGTGTACCCATCAAGGTGACAGATAAAACACCAATGACAATACCCAGGGCCGTTAAAATTGAGCGAGATTTATTCCCAAAGATTGAGTCAAGGGAGATGCGTAGATTTTCCCAAAAAAGTGAAATCAAGCCACTGCCCCTTTTCTTTTTTTTGTTTTACGATCTTCTTTGATCTTACCATCAAAAAGGTTAATCGTTCTGTCCGCATGGTCTGCTATATATTCTTCATGAGTAACCAGAATAATGGTATTGCCATTTGCATGCAAACTATCTAAAATTTTCATGATTTCAATACCACTTTTGGAGTCCAGGTTTCCCGTAGGTTCATCTGCTAATAAAATGGAGGGATCATTTACCAAGGCCCGGGCGATGGCCACACGCTGTCGCTGTCCACCTGAAAGTTCATTGGGCTTATGATGCATCCGCTCTTCTAATCCTACGGCAATGAGCGCTTTTTTGGCTTTTTCGATTCTATCATTCTTAGCCATATTTGCATAGATTAATGGCACTTCCACATTTCGTAATGCTGTCGCTTTTGGCAATAAATTAAAGGTCTGGAATACAAATCCAATTTTCCGGTTCCGAATGGACGCCAATTGATTATCATCCATTTCATGGACGAGTTCGCCCTCAAATTCATAGACACCTTCTGTCGGTGTATCTAAACAGCCGATCATATTCATGAGGGTAGATTTTCCCGAGCCCGACGGACCCATAATGGAAATGTATTCATTATGATTTATGGTCAGGTCAATCCCATCTAATGCGCGGACCACTTCCCCACCCACATCATAATGGCGTTTGATTTCTTTAAGTGATATGAGATCGGCCATGGTCAATCGGACTTTGAGGTTTTGATCGAAATATTGAAACCCTTTTTATCGCTTTCATCATTCTCACCAGTGGTAACTGCTTTATTGTGAGTCAAATCTTTGCTGATGGCACGATAACTCCCCGTAACAATTTCTTCTCCTTCATCGATTCCGCTCAGTACTTCATAATGGGTTTCAGATGAAATACCCACTTTAACAGGTCGAATATGAACCACTTTTCCACCCTTCGGTGATTTTTTCTTTTTACCTTTTTTGTCATCCAATTCAGACACAACACCATTTCGGAGCACACCTCCAGGTTTATCCGCAATGACAAATACCAACTCTTCCATTTTCTTCGCCTTCGGTTTTTTTGCACCATCTTTTTTATCTGAGCCTTTTCCTTTCCCAAAGGTCATTTTTTCAGAACCTTCGGGGCGGACCGTCAAACTCTGGATTGGAATAGCCAACACATCATCTTTCTTGTCTGTAATAATATTGGCCGTGGCACTCATTCCGGGGCGAATACCATCCGGCACATCAATTATACGGATCTTGACTTCAAAATTTGTTACCTGTTCAGCTGCACCCATGGCTGATGTCTGCGCCATATGTGCAATTTCACTGACTATACCATAAAATATTGTATCCTGAAATGCATCAATCTCAATTTCTGTTGTATCCCCTTGAGAAACAGAAACGACATCATTTTCATTCACATCCACAATCACTTCCATGCGATTCAGATCAGCAATAATCATGAGCACTTCTGCTTGGAACATGCCCCCCACCGCCATTTCACCTACCTCTTTATTTACGGCTGTAACAATACCATCCTGGGGTGCCACAATGCGGGCCTTATCCAAATCATCTTTCCGCGATTCCAGAGAAGACCTGGACTGCTCCAAAGAACTTTTGGCAATCTGATGTGATGCTTGAACCGCTTCCAGTTCCTGATCCGATGCCAAGTTTTGTTCATACATTGTTTCCACACGTTTTTTTGACGCCGACTCCTGTTTGACCCGCGCTTCTGCAGACCTAACCGAGGATGCGGTAGAATTGTAGTTGGCCAATAGCTGCTTCCGATCCAAAGTGATCAAATGCTGACCTTTAATAACATGGTCTCCTTCATCCACCGTAATAGAATCAATCCACGCCGATGAAGTGGCACTGATTTTTACTTCCGTTTCCGGTTTGATCTTTCCACTTGCATTCACTTTATGAATGATTGTTTGTCGAACAATTTTTTCCGTTTCCACTTTGATCACATCATCATCTTTATTACCCAGACTTGCTGCAATCAGTATGGCGAGTAATACGCCACCGCCACCAAAGATGAGCCATTTTTTCTTTTTAGTTAATTTTTTCTTAGCCACTGTTTTCTCCTCTAATTTATTTATTCGTATCCAGTGTTCCCAAAAGGGCTTTTAAATTTGCTTGTTCAATATAAGCGTCATATTTTGAACGAATCAGAGATGACCTCGCCCGTACTACCGAAACCTGCGCATCCAACACTTCTAAAATAATTGTGGATCCTTGGGTATATCTCACCTGCGCCAGTTTTAAATCTTCCTCTGCAGAAATGAGAACGGTTTCATTGATTGGGATAATCTCCTGGTAATTATTCAATTGATCAACCATACTTTGCAATTGGACGGATAGATCTTGTAGTTGGGTCAAATATTCCGATTCTTGTTTATCCACAGCAATCTTCGCCTGTTGAATTCGAGTGCTGATACTATTTCCTGAAAATATTGGAACAGAAATGGACACTCCCGTATTCATTCGTTTTTGATCATTAAAACTGTTGGTAATTGCATCGCCGAGATTTTCTGCACTGCCGGAATAACTGGCATTTGCACTAATGGTGGGCAAACGAGATCCTTTGGCAATTTTTGCACTAAGTTCTGCGCTTGTGATTTGATATTGCTTCGCTTTAACGCTTGGATTAAATTTTTGAATCAGTTCAAATCCAGTATCAATTTCAGGAATAATCTCCAAGGGTATTTCCACTTCTTCGACAGAAAAATCTCGATCTGTCCCTATTAACCCCATGGCATTTTTCAAGGTACGGTATGCATTTTGGAGCATTGCATCATTATTAATTACATCTACTCTCGCCTGACCAAACCGCACTTCTGCTTTTAATAGATCCGTTTTTTTCGCTGAACCTAATTCATATTTTTGTTCCGCCAATGCTAACTGCTGTTGTGAACTCATGAGATTAGATCGAGCTACATCGAGTAACTGCGAAGCCTTTAGATAATTGAAATAGGCTGAATGTACGTTTCGAATAATATTCGTGATCACCTGACGGTCAAACTGTTCTGCGATACGAAAACTGTTTTTAGCCTGACGTATGGTATTCCACCACACACCACCATCATAAATATTCTGCGAAAGAGAAATACTGGAAGATGAGCTTGTTAGGCTGCTAATCTTGTCTAAGGTAATTTCTCCGGTGGTTTCATTATAACCTCCGGTCTGTACGGGAAACCGTGACTCGCTCATGTTTCCCGAAAACCGGAGTGAGGGCAAAATCCTACTGTAAGAGCCTTTAACACCTTGTCTGGATGATTGTAAATCCAATGCCGATGTTTTCAACGCTTCCTTGTTCTCTAAAGCAATTTCAATCGCTTCCCCCAGAGAATAGGATTGACTGATCCCAATGGTAAAAGGGATCAAAAATAATAGTCGTTTAATAATTGTTATGTCCTTTCTTATCCAAACATGCCTGAAACTGCTGCCCCAATTCCCGCAAATACGACCAAACCAAATATCCATAAACCTGTCATAACGGTTAATGAAGTTTTAGTCGTTTTATTATAAAGAATACCAACTCCCAAAGCCATGAGGAATACACGCCAGAAAGCGAAGATATCCAACCCTGCAAGAAAACTGTTAATGAAATCTCCCTGTTCACCAATTCCCAAGGCACCCAATCCCGTAAAAATCATCATATTGTCAGAAATATACTGAATAGGTGTTTTGATGATATATTCAATCACCGATGGCATATAAGCAAATGCACTTACTGTAAATATTTGACCAAATTTTCCTCCGCTCCCTAAAAATAAATTAGCAGCCAACATGGCAAACAGAGACCAAAAGGCGATCCGCATGGGCCAAGAGATTGCCATACTTATATAAGTAAAAATGGCACTCATACCTGTTTTTGAATAAACCCTATCGTATTGTTTTGAAAGTATTTCATCTTTTTGCTCTTCGGAAATCTGCGTATTTCCTTCGATGCTTTTTTCAATTTGTTCCCATTGCATATCCGCAATTAAATCCTGAAGTACAAACCCGGAAATCACTGCCAAACCCATGAGTAAGGCAATGGGCATTAAGGCTTGTTTCAAGTTAAATTCTTTAACGATGATTTCAAATGTTTCACCGGGTGCGGTGATGGCATTAATCATTGTTCCAAACATTATATTCTCCTACCTCTATTATGTTAAAATATCTAATACCTGCCACGTCTTAGACTCAAAAATGTTCCTTTGGTTATCAATCATTTTTATTTTTTTAATCTTCTTCATATTCCAGGATATCCCCCGGTTGACAACCCAATTCTTCACATATTTTTTCTAACGTTGAAAATCGTATTGCTTTGGCTTTTTCCGTTTTAAGGATGGACAAATTCGCTTGGGTAATTCCCACCCGTTCTGCCAAATCACCAAGAGGTATCTTGGCTTTAGCCATCATCACGTCCAGGTTAATGCGAATACCCATTATACGGTGAGTTCCTGTTCATTCACGGAAAATTCAATAGGCGTGGTTAGGCCTGAGCTATATTCTGTTATCCCCAATACGGGGCCGAGTAACATTTTTCCCATAAAAAAAATGATTCCTGCAATAGACAGATACCAGGTTACGCGTAACACAATTTCTGCCGCAGCAACTAATTTATTATTTAGATTTTTTGACAAAACAATCCTCTCAATGATTAAAATCGGGCGGTAAAATTAATTCAAAGACCACCTTTAATCAATAAATTTTTGTTGTTTTTCAATATATTATTGAACTACGAACTTGCCGCCAGTACGCTTCAAGGGATATAGTATAAAATTCTGATCAAATGATTTTTGGTTAGCCCCAATAAGCGATTCAAGTTTTGGGGGTACGTCCGATCTATCCACCACTATATATGGAATAATATTATATTCACCTTTAGATGAGTAAAAGGATTTATTTAATGGAAATTCGGCCGTCCATTCTTTTCTTGGAGACATGACTGCCTCTCGTCTTTTTTTTGATCCTTCTATATCAATACTTTGAATTAATTGATGATTGTCATTATAAATTAAAAACCCAGTTCGAACGACATAACCCCGGTCATATACCCTTACAATCGTATTAATAAAAACTTCAGGTTTATTCGGATTTAATTTTACATTAACTGTAATAGAATCATCCTCGCTTAGTATATAAGATTGGGGACTTATCTTTGTATCAAGGGTGAGGATATTCTTAAGCGATACGATTCTTTTTAGTTCACCTTCTTTGCTAATTGTAGATAGATCCTCGACTACTTCTCCATTTAATAATTCTATTCTCACATATTCCAGCCGATAGTTTGCCAAGTAAAAATATAATTTATATGTTCCAGTTACGATGGACCCTGTACCCTGTTCACTGGGTGTTGGTAATGGCATTGTAAAATCGCCATTTTCATCGGTTTGGGTAATAAGCTCTGTCCCTTCTAACCAAACATAAATTTCACTGTGATTCTCTGAAAATTGCAGGGAAACCGTTCCCGTAATTTCACGTTCTGAAATTTTGTCATCACCAAAAAACGGATTATCCTCGCACGCCCCCAAGAAAAGAAAAATAACGTAAAATGGTAAAGCAGTCCATTTCATTCTTATTGAACCACCAGTTTTCCTCCGGTACGATAGAATGGAAGATTAAAAAAGTTTTCTGAAAAAGTATTATACCCTGCCCCTAATGCACTAAGAATACCTTGAGGAATATCCTTTCTATCAATCATAAAATAGGGAATCACTTCGTAATTTCCCGTAGGAAGATTCACATTCACATAATCAAAATTAATCACGATTTTTTTGGTGGGACCGGCGATGAATTCCCTCATTGTGGAGGCTGTATCAATATCGACAGAATACATCAACTTATTGGTTTCTTCATCCTTGAATAATACGCCTGTATAAATTTCGTCCCTTTGGGTGACAACTTTTCTTATGTTCATGAAAATAGGTGGACGGTCCGGCGTAAGTTCGATAATAACTTCTACCTCACTATCAAATCCGGATGTGATTATTTTTGGCGAAATGGATGTGTGCACACCCAAAATCCTTGTGAGAGAAATATCTCTTAAAATTTCGCCTTTTATATTAATGAGTTTACTATCATTGACTACCTGTCCTGCGGCAAATGATACCGATATATTAGATATGAGGTAATTACCCAAAAAGAAATGAATGGTATAATCTCCGTCCACAATGGCACCACTGGATTGTTCGCTTGATGCGGGAAGTACCAATTCAAATGTACCATCAATATCTGTTGTTGCCTGGAGGCCTAGCCCTTCAGACCAAACGAACACACCATCGTGGAATCCATTGGGGTAACTTTCAACGCGATCAAGAACAACTCTCCCCGTAATCATTCTATTGGCTATTTTTTTATTTCCACCAAATGGATTTTCTGTGCATGAGAAAAGGATGAAGATTGCACTAATTAACGTTATTTTTTTCATTAAAATTCTGCACTAAATGTATAATATTCCCGAGTATCCCTTAATAGTAAACCATCCAGAGAAGTTTTATTCTTTTTCAAGTTTCTTCCTGAATAAGCCAATTGACCTTTGAGTGGACCAATATTTACTTTGAGGGTCCAATAAATATCATAATTGGAAAATGAGGGAAGCTCAATTTTATTAAACCCTTTATCAGGCACATGAATCATACCCACCTGCTCTCCCTCTTGGAACCAGCGAGAACCGATGGAAAAGTATTTCCATTTCGCTGTCATGCTGGCGGTTACTTTAAAGGTGGATTTAAATGGGAATGCACTCAAATCGGATACATCATATTTTGAAAAGGCCATATCACCGAATACACGTCCACCGTAAGCCTTCATTTTTATTTTTCCCTCAATGCCCATCATATTGGCATGCCCAATATTTTCATAAAATCCCACCGGCATTCCCAGTAAATACGTCACACGCATTTTATCTGAATAATCATTCCTAAAAAAACTACCTTGAAATTCAATTTGATCAACGTTAGGTACATCTTTGGGTTGACTAACTAGGTTCACACCAATTTCTAATGATTTCATTTTTTCGGGTACGAGTGCTCGCGGCTGATCCACAGGAATATCTGTGATACTGATTTGTTGTTGGAGGGTGGGAAATTTAATATTATTTCCAGTGGTGACCCAAAATGCCATGGTTTGCCCCGGAGAGCGTTTTGATGCGATGGTAGATAGTTTGAAAATGTTATTTTGCCAACTATTATCCCCAAACTTCATAAATGCCAAATCTTCTGTACCGCCAATATGATCATTTCGATATACCAAATCTGATTTATAATCTTTCACTCTGTCTTGACGATAACTTACATCCAAATCTGTAAGCCATCGGCCCTCATCATCTCCTTTTGAATGCAATTTCAAAACGGTAGCAACGCCAACTTGGTCTCGATTCAATGTGGCACCTTTTAACCCTACTTGATTCACATTTATAAGATTTCGATCATCCCAAAATTTTAAGACAGAATTTTCCATTTGGACACCTATCATCCATTCAAATCGATTCAAATCGATATATTTTCTTGTTTCCACTTTTCGGGCATTATGATCCAAATTCCTAGACACCGCCCCTGCATAACTATTTAAGCCTTGAATTTCAGTTATCCCGTGATTGGCAAATGCAATATCTACTTCCCCTATAAAGCCTAGAACACCATTGAATTGGACGCCAAAGAGATCATTCGTGGAATTAATGGTATTAAAATCTCGCGTATTTTTAAATGTTTGCATATCTCGAGTGAGATTGAATTCCAGGTTACCTGTAATTTTATTCCAATCAATCTTATTATTTATATCTACAGTAGTGTGCGTTAAGTTAGAAAATAAACCACTGTTATCTATTTCAAGGCCTTCAAATATCCGTTTATAGGCCCCCCTTTTATTACTAAGAGATAAGAATGTATTCTTTAATTGAACTTGGCCATTCACATTCCAGAATCCTGAATCATAAGTTCCAAATTGTTGAGAAAAACCTACATGCTTATCTTTCGTGTTTTTTGGAACAATATTCACCACACCTGAAAAAGCATCAGGACCGTAAAGAATGGAATGTCCGCCCTTTACAATTTCAATTTGTTCTACATTTTGCATATCCACTAAAGATAAATCGAATACATTATCATATGGACGGTTGAGACGAAATCCATTATAAAGTACAAGCACATCATTTGCATTCCCACCACGAATGGATATCGTTTTTCTGCCACTGAGAGATTCTTCTATTTGGACACTCTGATCAGTGGCCAACAAATCACCCGCATCTACGAACCCCCGCAATTCAAACGCCTCAGCCTGGATGATAGAAACTGTCTGAGGCAAATCCTTTTCTATGGCCGCTTTTCGTTTCTCTCCTGAGGTTTCAATTGCTTCAAATTGAAGGACGCGGGGTTTAAGTTTGATGTGCGGTGACTTCTCAAGTTTTTCAATTGATATCGATATTTCATCATAACCAATATGCTGAAATTTTACCATTTGATCTGTTTCAAAAGGCGATCCATCCAGCATATAGTTCCCTGATTTGTCACTAGATACACCATAATCAGAATTTTCAACCGTTATATTCACGCCATTGAGTGAAGCATTGGTTATTTTATCCTTGATTGATCCAGAAATTTCCTGTCCATATCCAATGGATAAACAAAGTAATAATTGAAGAAAATAAGTTTTTTTCATGATCCCCCGCTTGCATTTGGCAAGTCGTTAGTATTCTCAGATTTTATACGATCTTTTATCTCCATAAAATACATAAAGGCAGCCTCATAGGTATTATCAATTTTTTCATCTAAGATTGCATCCTCGATTGCTTTTTTTATCAGTCCCACTACGCGACCTTCTTTTAATCCGCATTCGGCCATGATTTCTTCCCCCCGGACCGGTGATTGGAACCCTTTGAGAGAATCCCGCTCATTTACATCCTGCATTTTCGTTTCTACCCGTTCAAAATTCCCCATATACTTTTTAACTCTATTCGGATTCTTTGTGGTGATATCGGCGCGACATAGGGTAAGCAAATCATCCAAATCCTCACCGGCAGCAACCATGACCCTTCGAATGGCGGAATCTGTGATTTCTTTTTTTGCCAATGCAATGGGGCGTAGATGAAGCAATGTTAATTTTTTCAGATAATCCTTTAATTCATTGGACAGTTTCATTCGCCTGGCTACCTTATTCAGCATCCGCTCTCCCACAGCATCGTGGCCATGAAATGTGTACCCTTTCCGTTTATCGATCTGCCGTGTGTTTGGTTTCGCAATATCGTGGACAAGGGCCGCAAACCGCAGTTTCATTTTATCTGAAAGCTGGGCTGCATTATCCACCACTTGCATGGTATGTTGAAATATATCTTTATGGTGCCATTCTCCCGTTTGATCCATGCCAACCATGACATGAATCTCCGGAAAAATGAATTCCATTAAACCCACTTTTTGCACGATTTTGAGCCCAACTGATGGTTTGGGAGTCGATAATATTTTAGTGAATTCAGTCGTAATCCGTTCTTGAGAAACAATCTGGATTCGCTTTGCCTGTCGTTTCATAGATTCAAAACATTCATTTTCAATTCTCATACCAAGGCCCGATGCAAAATAGGCAGCCCGCATCATCCGCAACGGATCTTCTGAAAATGTTTCATCCGGATCCAGCGGCGTGACCAATAGTTTCGCCATTAAATCTTTCACACCATTATGGGGATCGTGGAGTTCCCCAAATTTATCCGGGAGTAAACTCATGGCCATGGCATTCACTGTAAAATCCCGTCTTAACAGATCACCCTTCAAATCTGTATAAACAATCTCTTTTGGCTTCCTGGAATCATTTTCATAGGATTCTTCTCTGGCTGCGGCCACTTCGATCGGAATGGGTCGAGAAGGAATATGAGCCGTTGAAAACTTAGGGAATGGAATTACTTTTTTGATCCCCATTTTTTTTGCCAGCAAATTCGCAAATTCGATTCCGTTCCCAACGACCATAAGGTCAATCTCTTTCAATTTTCGATTCAGGAATAAATCGCGGACAACACCCCCAACCACATACACTTCTTTTTTGTGTGCTACAGCAATTTTTCCTATTTTTTCAAGGATCAATTTTGGCCCCGGTTGGGAATCCAGTAAATGTTGAATGTTTGCCATCATTAAAATTAATACAATTTTGGTAGAGACGTAGCATACCGAAGTTTTGTTACGGTGCTGAAATTTTATCCCACCCTTTTTTCCTTTGATAAATCACCCTATTTTCCAGCCATGAGAATTCTAATCTCACTCATAATCTCTTCCACTATGGCCTTTTCTCAATTCGGAAAAGTAGATATCACCATTGATGACCGCCTCCTTCGGGCCAGTGAAAGGCAAGAGGTATCTTCTCTTAAAGATGAAGTGGCTCGATTTTTCTCCGGACGAATATGGCATGAAGATTATCAAGGTCTCAATATTCCATTGCATATTTCCCTCGTATTCCAGGGTGTGGCCCAGAAAGGGGGCCTCAAAACATTTCACGCCCAAGTCCTCATTTCTGATGGTATGGATCTTCGTTATTTTGATAAATCTGTTCAATTTTATTATAATTCTGGCAGATCAATACAATATGATCCTGTTATTTTTGATCCTTTAGGTAGCTTTTTGGCTTATTATGCCTACACCATGTTGGCCGGATATATGGATACGTATAATTTTTATGGGGGAAATCATGCTTATGATCAAGCACGTGAAATCGCGCTCCGGGGAATGGCCTCTGATTTTCCCAAAGGATGGTCTGCCCGCGTACAGTTATTAAAAGAAATCACAGGGAATAAGGGGCTCCGAGAAGCACGGTTTGCTTACTATGTGGCCATGGATTTATTCGATCAGGGCAAACCGGATGCAGCGCTAAGGGAATTCGGCTATATGATGGATGGATTGAAAAAGATAATCTATGGTTTTCCCATCGGTCGGATGCAATATTTTCTAAAAGCACACGCCAAGGATATCTCCCATAAATTGACCATTTTAGGACAGGAAGAGTCCCTGCGGTTTCTGGCTGACATCGATCAGGAAAATAAAAAAATATATCTCAGGGATTTAAAAAAATAGATTCAGCTTTACTCTTTAACAATCTCCGCTGATCGTTTTTTCCGGCGGATGTAATAGTCAAATACCACACTACCCCAATATAACCATGGTAGAACTTTTTTATCTTTTACTACCCGAATCAGTTTTACGAGTCGTCGTCGCTTCCAAATAATATGAGGGTGAGAGACAAGCCAAAATAGTGATTGAATAATACCGAAGAAATGGTTCATATCCAGACGAACCAAGGAATAGACTAATGCTATACACTCCAACGCCAACCGGATGGGTGTTATATATAAAGTCAAGGGCAAACTATAATTGGACAAAACCATTAGGAGTGAATTGCGGTGGTTTAAGTATTGTTTTTGACGGGAAAACATAGGCAGCGTAACAGCATTTTTATGGTACACCACAGAACTGGGAATAGCCCATGATTCCTTCCCCATAAGGCGGAACTTCCAGCATAAATCAATTTCTTCTTGATGAGCAAAAAAAGTTTCATCAAATCCACCGGCTGTTTCAAAATCGGACGTCCGAACCATGATAGCTGTACCACTGGCCCAAAAGATTGGACGCATCTGATCATATTGCCCCTCATCTTTTTCCTGTTCAAAAAATACGCGTCCTCGCGCAAAGGGAAATCCTAAAATATCTAGCCAACCGCCAGCACCGCCAGCATAATCAAATTTGGATCGGTCATAATAATTTAGAATTTTGGGCTGAACCGCCGACACATTCGGATTAATATTCATGAAGTCAACCAAGCTATCCAGCCAGTTTTTTTCTTGAACTGTATCATTATTCAGAAAAACAAGATAGTCACCAGATGCAACTTTCGCTCCGCGATTGCACCCGCCGGCATAACCATAGTTTTGGTTATTTTCGATCAATTTTATTTGGGGAAAATTCAGGCTCACCCAGTCAGAGCTGCCATCGGTGGAGGCATTATCCACTACAATAATTTCGAAGTTAGAATATTCTGTTTGCGCCAGTGAATCTAAACATTCTGATAAAACATCAATGCCATTCCAATGAGGAATAATTAACGATATTTTTGGGTTAGACATTATGAGCAGGATATTAAGGAAAAAGGGAAATTTATCACGCCAGACATACTTTCACTTTATTCCTTTTTACTTTTTACTTCTTCCTTTTTCAGTTCTTCCATCAATTTTTGGGCGACCGGATCGTTGGGGTTTTTATCAAGCCAGTCAGCCAAGACTGCTTCAGCTTTGGGTTCCATATCCAATTTTCTATAGGTAAAAACAAGAGAGGAAACAATTTGAGTGAAACGCTGCCGCCATGCTTCCATTTCCTTTTCAGTCACGCGACGATCGCCATTTTCAATATCTTTAAAATCATTATATAAATCTTCAAAAATAGTGCGACCCATTTCAAATGAATCCAATTGTGAAATATATACTTGACCATAATCTAATCGATCTCGAATATTTAGATCTTCTCTATTAACTAGATTATCCAAAATCCGTCTTAACTCATCCTTATACCCCAATTCACCAAAAAGGCGTCCAACCTGGTAATACAAATCTTTAGAATCGTACCGAATGGTTTTTTCAGGGATATTGTCCTGCATTTTCACTAGCACTTCCAATGCTTTATCACGGTGAATTTCTGACTGTTCCTTGTCGGACCTTTCATGATCCTTAAATGCCATATAATGGAATGCGGCTAATTGCATATATGCGCTGCGAAGATTTTGAAGCAGGCGGATATTGGTGGTAGGAAAATAAAAAACATCTTCCCTACCCAAATTTCTGAATAGGTATCCTGGTTTATAACTCTTGGACCAAATTTCATCTTCCACTTCATTCCAATCATTTGCTTCTAAATCCTGTTCCCAAATTTCAGAACCATAGCCGGACATAAGGTTGGTCCACATTCTATTTTCATTAATCGGATTCCTCCCATCCACATTATGGGGTCTTAATCGGTAAACCAATCCTTCCATTTCCAAAAACGGTTCCAATCCAAGCCGGTTTGAAGCAGGGACAGTTACAGCAAAATAAATAGGGTATTTCCATTGAGCATCGTTGATGATCTTTAATATCATCATATCTTTCACCATAAGGGCGGCACCGGCAAAAGTGGGATTCACTTTCCATTGAATAAATCCATTTTTATTTTTATCTGACTTAGGTGTTGGAATTTGCACATTCCGAGCCTTCCATGGCTGTAATCCTGAAGCCACATCCATCACCTGGGTATTCGACATATTAATAAACCGTTCCATTTCACGGCCTTCCTGATCTACCCGTGCCCTTCGGGAATCCCTCAGTTGGCGAATATACCATTCTGTATTCAGGAGACTGAGATTGGCGATGGTAATATCCGTCCGTATCCCTTCCACTTCTTGCAAATACCAGAGGGGAAATGTATCGTTATCGCCATTGGTGAACAAAATTCCATTTGGCTCACATGATTGTAAAATATTATAACTGTAATCCCATGCCAACCGATTATCAGACCGATCATGCTCATGATAATTGGCCTTCAGCATCATGCCCGGCATTGCCACAAGTAAAATAGCCATGGTACCCATGACAGCATTATTAGAGATTGGTTTATTTTTCAATAAAACCCGAATTTTGTCCCCCAAGGCTGCAACTGCAATACTGATCCAAATGGAAAATGCAAAGAAACTCCCTACATAAGAATAATCCCGTTCTCGTGGCTGAGGATTGTCTTGATTTACAAAAATTATTATAGCGAGCCCCATCATGAGAAATAAACTGAATACTGAAAATGCCTGCTCTCGATCTCGCTGAAAATGGTAAAACATCCCCCAAAGACCAAATAGAAATGCCAGAGGAAAACCAAACTGAAACCAATCAACACCATCCTCTTTGGTATTTGCACCATAGGCTGTTACCCATTCATCGGTACTGGGGCCTCGCCCGGCGAATTGCCATAAAAAATATCGCCAATACATTTTCTTAATCTGGTAATTCCAGAAATAACTCCACTGCTTATCCATCCGATACGATTTATATTTTTGTTCCTGACTGGAGGAATATTCGCGACCTCCCTGAGCAGGACGACCCACCACTTCATGTTTTGGTGGTAATCCTGTATAACGGCGGGGAAATTGAAACATTTGGCCATACTGTTCCCGTTCCATGTAGGCAATGGCACGAGGTACAGTGGAAGGATCGTTTTCATTAATGGCTGGTTGTTGACCGGAGCGAATGAAAATAGTGGCATAACTGGAATATCCAATTAGAATGAGTACAATGGATGTGAGGGCCAATGCATATCGAAATTGTTTTTGGATAATCGTGAAAATCATTCCACCCGCAATAATTAAACTAAGGACAACCACAAGATTTAATCCAATGGCATTCACCAACTTTGGCATACCGTTGATAATTCCTGTATTGATTACCAAAAATACCGCACCGGTTATGATGGACGTAATCAGAAATCCTTTATAGGAAAATTCGTATTTCCGAAAATAAATAATCAATGCAATAAATGGGAGCGCCAAAAGATTCAACAAATGAATTCCGGTGGCTAAACCAATCATATAGGCAATAATGAGGATGTATCGTTCATTTCCCTTTTCATCAGCCCGTTCTTGCCAGTGGAGAATCAACCAAACCACAATGGCCGTAAAAAATGTAGAAAACCCATATACTTCTGCCTCCACTGCATTGAACCAATGAGAGTCCGTAAATGCAAATGTGAGCGCACCCACAAAAGAACCGCCAAATGTAACAATGGCATCCATGGCGGATTCAATTTTACCGCGATAGTTCGAAATGAGTTTTACGGTTGAAAGATAGAGATACATGACGGCCAATGCACTGACCACAGGTGATATCAAGTTGATCCGGAAGGCAATATCCGGGTTGAAAGGAATCATGGAAAAAACACGGCCGATGATTAAATACAGAGGACTCCCCGGTGGATGAGGTACACCTAAAATAAATGAAGTGGCAATAAATTCGCCCGAATCCCAGTATGGTACTGTGTCTGCCATGGTTAAAAGGTAAACTACAAAGGATAACACCAAGGCTATCCCGGCAAACATGCGATTGAGTTTTATATAATCAGAATGAATCAAAATTTAATCTTTCTTCTCTTTTTTGGTCGCCTTTTTAGCTTTCTTTTTTACCTTGGGCTTTTCTTTAACTTCAGGATTTGCTGTCTTTTTTTCGGCTGACTTTTCAAGATCATCAGATTCTGATGATTCGGCACCCGTGGGTTCCCCTGAACCCTCTGAGGCCCCTGCCCCCTTCTTTTGTTCATCGATGAAATTGAGTTTTAGTTCACTCAAGCTATGGATAATATATTGTTCTTCCCATTCACTGAGGTTTTCCTTCATTTTCGTCTGAAGCATATCCAGTAAGTCGATATAATAGGTAGCCTGTTCCAGGTTTCGCTCTAAAGTATCGGTGACAGGATTTTTAACTTTCCCCAGTGATATCCATGCACTTTGCACGAATGTATTCACCAAATGGATAAATAATTGATCTTCTTTTTTTATTTGTTCTTCGGCCATGATTCTCCTCTTAAGTGGCTTGTATTCAATTTGAATAAAAATGTTTCAAAAACAGCCGGTGAAAATACACCATATCCAATGATATATTGAATCTCCAATATTAATTTTGAATCATGAAATATTTACCCGCTCCAGTTTATCCTGATATTCCATCATAAATCGGGTGCGAATGAGTTCATGGGTCGGTTGATTCAAATTGGGATCAGCTTTCACTATTTGAAAAGCGGCTTGTCTTGCTTTTCTTAAGATGGGCCCATCGGTGACCATATTGGCAATTTTATATTTCAAGAAACCACTCTGGCGGATGCCGAAAAATTCTCCCGGTCCCCGAATTTTCAAATCTTCGTCAGAAATCACAAAACCGTCATTGGTGGATTCCATGATTCTCAGGCGTTTTTTCGAATTGTCCGTGAAATTCCGGCGGACGAGAATGCAGTAACTTTTTTGACTACCCCGCCCCACACGGCCTCGAAGTTGGTGGAGTTGGGTAAGACCAAAGCGGTCGGCATGTTCAATCAGCATGACCGTGGCATTAGGAATGTCGATCCCCACTTCGATCACTGTCGTGGAGATCAGTATGTGAATTTCATTCCGGGCGTATGCATCCATGACGCCATCTTTCTCATCTTTTTTCATTCGCCCATGTATGAGTCCTACTTTTAATTTCGGGAATATTTTTTCTGAAAGATTCTTGTGCATTTCTACCGCCGCCGCTAAGTCCGATTTTTTCGTTTCTTCCACCAAGGGGTATACCACCATGCATTGGCGGCCGGCGGCCACTTCGACCTTCATAAAATCGTATACTTTTTTCAGCCGCACCTCATCCACCACTTTGGTCACCACCGGAATGCGGTTTTTCGGCATTTCATCAATAATAGATAAATCCATATCACCGTGGTAGGTGATGGCCAATGTGCGGGGGATGGGCGTGGCGGTCATGGCCAACACATGAGGATTCAGCCCTTTCGATGTGAGATCACCCCTTTGCAAAACACCAAACCGATGTTGTTCATCCACAATGGCTAATCCCAGCTCATTGAATTTTACATCTTTCTGGATTAGGGCGTGGGTGCCTATAATAATATCAACCCGCCCTTCGGCCAAGCCTTCGAGGACAGCACGTCTTTCTTTGGCCGGTGTACCTCCAACTAAAATGGCGCAGGTCATGTGGGCTGTTTCGGCATGTTTCTTAAATGATGCTAAGTGCTGATGAGCCAATATTTCTGTGGGTGCCATGACGGCTACTTGCACATCGTTGGCTACCGCAATGGCCGCCGCCAGAACAGATACAATCGTTTTCCCCGATCCTACATCTCCCTGCAACAGGCGGTTCATGGAAAAAGGTCGAGCCATATCATCCTTGATTTCTTTGATCACTTTTTTCTGGGCATTGGTCAGTTCAAAATCCAAACTGTCAGAAATGAGTTTTACCTGGGGACCGATTTTGTTTAATGCTTTTGTCCCCGTTTTCTGGAGAGAGGATTTCCGTAATGCCATAAGCATTTGGAGAAAAAAGTGCTCGTCAAATTTTAAACGGTGAACTGCCTCATTCAGCACATTTTCAGATTCAGCGAAATGGATATTCCGAAGAGCGTTGTTGAGATGAGCCAAACCATTGGACTTTCGGAACTCAAGTGAAAAATGGTCGGGAAATTTTTTCAGTGAGTCGGAGATGGTTTTGATGAGGCGCCGAAGACCGCGACTGTCTAAACGTGTATTTTTCAATTCAGCGGAGATGGAATAGAGGGGGATTACCAAACCGGAATTGACCGGATCTTCATCGTCTTTTAGTTTATCATATTCTGGATGGACAATCTGAAAACCATTATAAAATTCCACTTTTCCACTTACAGCCAGTCGATCCCCCACCTTGATCGCTTTTTTGATATACCTCGCGCCATTGAACCAGGTGAGACTCATCATGCCTTTGCCATCGGACAAAATAGCCTGAAAGTATTGGCGACGTTTCCCACGACGTAAATCCGCCGCTTCAACCTTGCCGATGACAGTCGCTTCCTGATCTCTTTTTAGTTTGGAGATGGGGGTGACGGTGGTTCGATCTAAATGCTTTCGGGGATAATAATAGAGAAGATCGGAAACTGTATGAATACCGATTGTGGATAAAGCTTCCGCACGGGCCGGGCCCACACCTTTTATAGCTTGGAGGGATGTAGAGAGAGTTAAAGCCTTTTCAGGCACAACGGATCAATTCCACTCCTTACGGTAAGTATAAGTCACAGTCTGAGATCCATTGGCAGGAATGGTGAGAGGAAAGTGGATGGTGGAGGCATCCTTCTTGCGGTAATTGGCAGATGCATCTCGAACAACCCAATCCCCAAAAATATGTTCAACAAGGCGCACCTTGATTTTGGTATTTAATGTATTCGTTACTTCAATACTAATAGACCCTTCTTCACTTTTCTGCTGGCGATCATAATTTAATACTGTTCGTTTGCCTACCACATCAAACGCACGTCCAGAAATAATGGTGGCTGTAGCCCCTTTGGGTACTTGGCGAATTTCATCTTCACCTACAAATTCAACGGCATCATTCGTACTTGACTGGTATACTTGAATTTTTCCTTGAGGTAGAGGAACACCCAAATTATTATCTTCTGTATTGGCAATTTGATACTCTATTGCCAACGGTTCTTCACGCTGATTCCGTTCGTTATTCTCAAATAAATATGTTTTCTGGAATGATACTGTTTTGGGTGCATATAAACGCGTGGTAATGCTTTCTTGTCCATTGAGCCCCATTTTCCCACCTAGATAATATATATGATAATCCCCCAATTGTTCTTCTATTGGTCCCGCCTCAGCCTGGGGCACCATCGTTTTGTACATGACCGCTGGTCTACGGACAGCGCCATTTTGTTTTAGATTTCCCTCCACAAGTTGAAGCGTAAGGTTTGAGAAATCCAAATTACTGTTATTTTTAATATAGGCTTCAGCAATGAATTCTGCACCATTTCCCGATTCATTTAAGATGAGACGATAAATGGCATCCCAGTCAAATCCCTTAGATAAATAAATCAAACTACCCCGGGCCGGGCCCATTTTCTTTTTAAATACATTCCATGTAAGAGATGGTTTAAACAAAATATTTTCAAGCTTCCCCGGTGTTGTGATATAATCAACACGATCCAGATTAAAGGAAATAACAGATCGTTTCCGCGTAATGGTAATAATATTGCCGCTGAGCTCAACCAGGGTGCCTGTGAGGGAATTTCCATTGATAAACTCTACATCAATGGTTTTGCCTAAATAATGATAGAGATGATCAGAAAAATGAAATACATCTTGATTATACCGCTGCGTTTTTACCGTGGCATTATCAAGGGTTAGAAATGGTGAATCTTTGATGATTCCTCCTGGAAGCATATCCCAGGAAATGGTGGATTCACCATCTTGAACATTCCATCCTACAGGCTGCTTTATCAGGGCAAACCCATCTTTGTAGAGGGTCATGGTGGCATGATTTGATTGACCCGTTATGAGGGAAAATAATATTATAAATCCGATTTGTTTTTTCATAGCAGCATGTCCAGGTTTGCTTTTACGAGTTCATATTCTGCAGTCATATCCTGCATTTTTTTCTTTTCATGTTCAACGACATTTTCCGGTGCGCGGTTGACAAAATTATCATTCGATAGTTTTTTCTCAATACCTTGAAGATGCCCTTTTAACTCAATCAAACGCTTCGAAAGGCGGGCATTTTCCTTATCTAAATCTATTAATCCTTTCAGTGGAACAAATAGCTCCATTTTTTGGACCACAGCCGTAGCAGATTGTTCCGGTTTTTCCAGATTTTGACCCATTGTAATCGCTTCAATGCGACCGAGTGTTTTAATAATTTCATCAAATGATTCAATTTTTGATCGGTGCCCATTAACATTCCGAATGACCAAATCTGCTTTTTTCCCTGGCGGTACATTCATCCTGCTTCGAATGGTACGTACGGCGGTCACAATCTCTTTCAGTAGATCCATGGTAGTGTCGGCAGTATTGTCCTCCATAGACGGATCCCCTTTGAGCCAGGGCGATATTATTAAATCTGAATCATCATCACTTCGAAATTCAGCCCATAATTCTTCTGTAATAAATGGTGAATAAGGATGGAGTAACTTTAAAATTCCCTGGATGACATGAACGGCAACTGCCCGTGACATATTTGCCTTTTCAGGATTATCTCCATAAAAACGCGTTTTGGCAATTTCAATATACCAATCACAAAAATCACTCCAGGTAAATTCATAAATCGCTTTCGCTGCTTCATTGAAATGGAACCTATCTAATTGACGATTAACCTTCATGGCTGTTTGATTTAATTGGCTAAGTATCCAACGTTCTGGCATATCTAATTCTACCGAGTCTAAATCTATTTTCGGAAGCTTTCCGTCCTCAAGGTTCATTTGAATAAAACGGGAGGCGTTCCATAATTTATTCATGAAGTTTCGGCCAACCTCAAGACGGGATTTTGAAAAGAGAACATCCAACCCTTGAGGCGCCATGAGCATGGTACCGAAACGTACTGCATCCGTACCATATTCATTAAATAAATCAAATGGATCGGGAGAATTTCCTAAGGATTTACTGAATTTTTTTCCCGTTTCATCTCTCAATATTGATGTGAAATAGACATCTTTAAATGGGATATCATCCAAAAATTCGTATCCCGACATAATCATTCTGGCCACCCAAAAGAAAATAATATCTGGGCCTGTAACCAATGCATCTGTGGGAAAAAATGTTTTTAAGTTTTGATCCTCCTCCGGCCATGTGTGAACTGCAAAAGGCCAGATCCAGGATGAAGCCCATGTATCCAGAACATCTTCATCTTGCGTCCAATTTTCAGGGTCTTCCGGCCCATCTAAAGAAACATGCAGTTTTTTTGAATCGTCATTATGATACCAAACCGGTATTTGATGCCCCCACCTAAGTTGGCGACTGATACACCAATCTTTAATATTTTCCATCCAGTGATTGTAAGTCTTGGTCCAATGAGCTGGGTGAAACTTAATTTTGCCTGAATTCACTGCATCTAAAGCCGGTTTCGATAATGCATCCATTTTTAAGTACCACTGTTCAGACATATAGAATTCGATGGGAACATTTCCCCGTTCGGAAAATCCGATGTTATTCGTATAATCTTCGACTTTATCTAACAATCCTTCTGAATCGAGGTCTCGGACTACTGCCTTTCGCCCCTCTTCACGGGAACAATTCTGGTATTGCTTCGGAACTTTCGAATTCAAAGAAGCATCATCGTTCATTATATTGATAAAGTCTAAGTTGTGACGTTCTCCCATTGCAAAATCATTTGGATCGTGGGCCGGCGTAACTTTGACACATCCCGTCCCAAATTCCGGATCCACATAGGTATCAGCGATAATAGGGATTTCTCTACCAATTAAGGGCAAAGTTACTGTTTTCCCAATTAATGATTGATATCGTTCATCATCGGGATGAACAGCAACTGCCGTATCTCCCAGCATGGTTTCTGGGCGGGTGGTGGCTACCACCAAATAATCATCCGTGCCCGTGATGGGATATCGGAAATGCCATAGTTTTCCATTCTTTTCCTTATGAATAACTTCTTCGTCACTGATAGCTGATTTTGAAACCGGGCACCAGTTCACCAAACGATGGCCACGGTAAATAAGTCCTTTTTCATATAATTTAACAAAAGCATTCAATACAGCTTTTGAGTATCCTTCATCCATGGTAAAGCGTTCCCGATCCCAATCGCAAGAGCACCCTAATTTTTTTAATTGATTGATAATGATACCGCCGTACTTTTCTTTCCACGCCCAGGCATGGTCCATAAACGCGTCTCTGGAAAGATCATCTTTGGAAATCCCTTGTTCCTCAAGCATGCTAACTACTTTTGATTCTGTTGCAATGGAGGCATGGTCTGTCCCTGGGATCCAACAAGCATTTTTCCCTTCCATTCGTGCTTTTCGAATTAATACATCCTGGATTGTATTATTCAAGACATGTCCCATGGTGAGCATTCCCGTTACATTTGGAGGAGGGATTACAATTGAATAGGGCTCTTTTTTAGAATGCTCATCTGCGTGGAAATAGCCTTGATCCATCCAGTGTTGATACCACCGGTCTTCAAGTTTTTCCCAATTATATGATTTATCGAGCTGTGGCGTGGTCATAAAATTCTGTCAGTGGTGGATTTGGCATTTTCAAATCCTGACAATAGACTACCTTTCTAGAATTAAACTAAATGCGGTGGTTAGTTTCAATACGTTTTGGTTTGCTTTTACCAAGTTGCCGGAAATGATTCTGCCCAAATTGCGCATGACCTTAAATCCGATAGCAGGATTTTCATCGCAAATCTGGAATAAATCAGATTTGTCCAATCGTGCTAATGTGCAGGGTGTTTCAGCGCGAACGTTAGCGGTACGCCGGTCTCCATCATTAAACATGGACATTTCACCAAATTGCGGATTAATATCACTGGACAACTTCAATATCGCCTTTTCCCGATTATCCAACCCACCCTTATTCATGGATAGAGTCAACGCCTGGTTAATTTCTACGATACCATCTAAGAGGAGATATACACAATCACCCTCATCGCTTTCAGTGATAAATTGTTGGCCCTTATCCATTTCGACTTTCTTGAGCGAATCATGGAATTGACTCAATTCATCATCAGTAAGATCGGCAAATATTTGGAATTTTTTTAATCGTTCATTATTCATAATACCCTCATGGAATGATAATGGCTCGTTCACCTTTGCTAAGGGTGTAGCCATTCCTAGGATTTACCACAACATTGATTTTACTTTCTTCATTAAGAGAGACCCCCCCCTCTTTCAATTTTTTCTCTATAAACGCATCCAAAGCGGATGCATCTGATGATAAAATAGCACCTATCCCCAGGTTTTCATCTTTGGAATAAACACCAATTAATACAGAACCATCCTTTTGGCGAAAGTGATTAAAAAGATCATCATAGGATTCTCCAAAATAATCGGAAGGAATAGCTACCCGTTTAAACCGGAAAGCAGAGTTACTATCCATGAGTTTATTGGCAATTTGGGGAATACCGGGGTCTGTTACATGGGAGGCAATTATATGCGCACTAAAATCATCACCCACAACTACTTCATCTGCATTTGCCCTTTTAATATGGGTTAAGTTTTCCCGATCCAGCAAAACGGCCACAACACGAATGACTGGATTAATACTTTTAATGGTGAGTGTGGCAAAAATTGTTTTTTCATCATAAGTCGCCACTTCTGAACCGGTTGTATTGGGGATCACAATGACGGTGTCAACATCATTAATGCTGGCTTTTTCTAATATCTCTTCCTGAGTAAAATCACCAGAAATAAAGTGAATTTTCAAAGTATTAAATCGGTTTTTTAGTTTTGAAATTTCTTCTTCATTCAATTCATTAATAAGAACGACATCCTTTTTTTCTCCCTTGCTTAATTTCTGAATGGAGTTCAGTAGTCTTTCTCCATTGGGGTTCCAACCGCATAGGATCAAATGATCGGTTAAATTTAACTTTTCCAAACCTTTACCCTCCCGAATTTTTTGAGCGACAAATATGGATGAAATGGTGGCTGTGAGTAGTGAAACCAAAGAAATACCAATAAACATAATGAGTACTGCAAAAACACGACCTCCTGGTGTTTCCGGCGAGAAATCACCATATCCAACGGTCGTCATGGTCACAATCGCCCACCAAAATGGATTATTATCCTTTGAAATTTCTCCAGGTTCTAACCATTGCAAAACAACGCCGCCGATCATCATTGTGATTAAAATCCCGGCGCCAACCTGAAAAAAACTGTTACGAATCAATGTTCTTACCCACAGACGCATTGCGGTAATTTAAATATACATACAGTTGGAATAGGGGAAATTTTCCCAAAAAAATTAAAAAATATTAACTTATATCCAAATTGAGCCTTAGCATCTGTCAGGGCGTAGCGTACAAAGAGAAATTACTTTCATTTGGTTTAATTCAAGTTATTTATTTTCTTACTCCATACCTGACAAAATAATGAGTTGACATTAGTTATAATAATAGTTTAAGCTAAGCCAATGATAACAGATAAAATTCAACCATTTATTATTATTTTTATACTCTTTAAGGAAGATATAAACTAAGCGGGAAAATTTATATTTGTATTTAAAATTTAAAACCCGCTGAAAAGAGGGTTTTTTTTATTTCAAAAAATCAAGGAATATTAATATGAAATTAACAACACTAATATTGATTTTGGTAGGTTCTTTAGCAGCGCAAGCTGGTACCTACCAAGGTAAAATTGTGGATTCTGGTGGAGAACCTCTGGTGGGAGTTCAGGTTTTTCTTAAAGATTCCTACAATGGAACGACTACCAATGTGGACGGTGAGTTTTCAATCACACTGTCAGAAGGCTCAGGTGTCCTAACTGTATCCTATATTGGTTACAAAACTCAAGAAGTAACAGTAAGCAGTAGTGCAGAACCTCTTTTAGTTACTTTAGAAGTGGATATACTTAAGGGCGATGAAGTCTTAGTCACTGGATTAGCATCTTCAGTCAAAAGAAGAAATGCGGCTAATGCTGTAGCTTCTGTTTCTGGTGAAGAATTAGTAGGCGCACCTGTACAAACGCTTGACGGTGCTTTAAATGGGAAATTTGCTGGTGTTAGAGTTCGTCATAATTCTGGAGCACCTGGTGGAGGAATGAGCGTAAACCTTAGAGGTGTATCAACTATTACAGGTGAAACACAGCCACTATATGTAATTGATGGCGTAATAGTAAATAATAGCACTAATCAATCTGGGGTGGATGTTATTAGTGCAGCAACTGGTGCTGGAAGTGCACGACCTCAAGGTCAACCTGCTAATCGTATTTCAGACTTTAACCCAAATGACATTGAAAGTATTGAAGTATTAAAAGGAGCAAGTGCTGCAGCTATCTATGGTGCTAAGGCTACTAATGGTGTAATCATCATTACTACCAAAAAAGGAACAGCCGGCAAGACTCGGATAAATTTTTCTCAAAAAATGGGAACGAGTACAATACTTAAGACAGTAGGTACAAGAGATTTTACCTATGATGAAGCTGTCGCACAGTATGGGAAATCTGTTGCTGACTTAGGTACACATTCAGGTGGAAAATATTCAAAAACTTACGATTATGAGGATATGCTCTATGGTAATTCTGGTGCTTTAAAAGAAACATCATTAAGTGTTAGTGGTGGAAGCGATCAAACACAATTCTACCTTTCAACACAATTTTTAGATGAGGAAAGCATCGTGAAAAATCGCTATTATGAGCGTGTTGCAGGGCGTTTAAATTTAAATCATCGCATTTCTGATAAATTTAAATTGGCCAGCACTGTATATCTAGCGCGAACCAAATCGGATCGTGGTATTACGGGAAATGATAACACAAATAAGTCTTATAATTTTTCATTTGGCTTTACTCCCAATTTTGTCGATATCACACAAAATTCTGATGGCAGTTGGCCAGATAACCCAACTAATCCATCTAATCCGCTTCATACCGTAGCTGTTTTAACAAATGAAGAAACAGTTAACCGAGCAACTGGAAGTTTGTCAGCTAATTATACTGTATTCAGAAAAGGATCATCAAGCTTTTCACTTAATTCCGTTTTTAGTGGGGATTATGTTGGTCAGCTAAATGAGATCTTTTCACCGCCTGATCTTCAGGATGAAAAAAGCAAGGATAATGCTGGACAATCTGTACTAACAAATACTCACAGTTTAAATACCAATGTGAATTTAAACGGAGTATTTCGGATGAATATTAGCGGCCTTAAATCAACTACGACTGCTGGGTTAAGCTATGAAACACTTGATTGGAACTATTCTAGTATTATGGCTTCAGGAATGGTTGTGACTCAGACTAATATTGATCAATCTGCATCAACATCTACCCTGCAATCCAGGAGAATTCAACAAGACAGGGGCGTGTTTGTTCAAGAAGAAGTTCAACTGGGTGATGCAGTTTATGCTGCTGTCAGTCTGAGAGGAGATAAAAGTAGTACCTTAGGAAAAACTGATGAATATAATTGGTATCCTAAAGTAGCTGCCTCTTATCAATTTGGTTCAATTGCAGGAGTTTTCGACGAATTAAAAGTCCGTGCTGCTTCTGGTCAAACAGGTAATCTTCCTCCTCCTACAGCAAAATATACGTCAATGTCACCTTATAATATTGGCGGAATGGGTGGCCTAGTCTCTGGTGGTGTTCAGGGTTATGATGAAGTAGAACCTGAAAGAACAGCTGAAACAGAATTTGGCGTTGACTTTTCTGCATTGGCTGGAATGGTGGGTGTTGAATTCACTGTTTACAAACAGAAAATTGAAGGCCTTTTGCTTCAAGTGGAGGAAGCTCCATCTACTGGTTTTTCATCAAAATGGGCCAATGCAGGTAAAATGGAAACTAGCGGTACAGAACTTGGCGTAACACTTAACCCTTTGCGTTCTAAAAGTTTAAATTGGTTATCTAGAACGACCTATTACCAATCCAAAGCTAAAATTACTGAACTATCAGTTGATCCATACAACACTGGCGGTTTTGCCACATTCTTGGGAGGTTATCGCATAGAAGAAGGTTGGGACCCTCATACCATTATTGGTTCTGAAATGGAAGCTGATGGTACGACCCATGTTAAACTGGGTAGTGAATCTCCAGATTTTATGATGGGATTCAACAATCGATTTTCCTTTGGTGATTTTTCAGTTATTGCACATGTTGACTGGAAAAATGGTGGGCAAAATGTAAACTTGCAACAGCTAATTGCTGATCTGGGAGGAACAACAGTTGACTTTGACGACAAAACTGTTGATCCAGATGGTACCTTAACCAATGGTGCTTATCGTTTAGGAAATCTTGGGGCAATCACACGCCCTTATATTCAGGATGCTGGATATGTAAGATTATCTGAATTATCATTAAGCTATAATTTGCCAAAATCTATGCTGGGCGGAGCGGCTGTAGAAAGAGTGCAAGTTAGTTTTACAGGAAGAAATTTGTGGCAGACAACCCCTTATGCCGGATGGAACCCTGATGTAAGTCAGTTTGGAAATGTTGGTGTAGGAGGCTCAGTCGATACGGGTCCATATCCGATGTCAAAATCAATGTACCTTAGTGTTAACATTAGCCTTTAAGGAGATTAGAAATGAAATTAATTAAATACATGGTTCCATTATTAATAACTGTTTTTGCATGTGAAGATTTGGATTTTCCCGATCCAAATTCACCTTCTACTGCTTCTGCAACCGTCCAATCATTGGTCACGGGAGCGGAGGCGAGCATGCGTTCAAGTCTATCCAATTACTTGATCGGCGTGAGTAGCGTTGGAAGAGAGGCTTATCACTTTGAGCCAGCTGATCCCAGGTATACTGGTGAACTTATCCATGGTCCTTTAGACCCTGGTGGATTTGTAGTATACTCATCCTGGAATTCAAGATATCGCGTGGTTAAGAACTGTCGTTTACTGCTTGAAATATCAGATGACAAAGGTGTCGAAGGGTTTGCAAAAACTGTTGAAGCCTATCAGTTATTATTAGCACTAAATATGCAAAATGCTAATGGTATTAAGATTGCCCCCTATAATGGGCTGGAGTCTTCAGAAGTTAGTAAAGCCGCTGCATTTACAGAGATCGCTAAACTACTGGATGAAGCTAATACTGCATTAGGCTCCGCAGGTTCTACATTTAAATTTAAGCTATCTGCAGGTTTTGCTGGGTTTGACACCCCATCTACTTTTATACAATTCAACCGCGCACTACGCGCAAGAGTTGCAGTTTATATGGGTGAATGGGATACCGCACTTACGGCTCTTAGCGCTTCTTTTATGGATCCAGCTGGAAGTATGACCAAAGGTGTTTATCATGTTTTTGGATCTGGTCAAGGAGACCAGAAAAACTCCATATATGAGAACCCTTCAGCAAGTTATGTAAGAACTATGGCCCATATGTCCTTCAAAACTGATGCTGAAACTGGAGATCCTAGATTCTCTTCAAAGGTCGTTGAACGAGCTGATACAACAAAATATGATGGTCTGATTAGTAATATAGCTGTTTCAGTTTGGAGTGGAGCATATGATCCTATTACTATTGTTCGGAATGAAGAACTTGTTTTACTTAAAGCAGAAGCAAACATTGGAAAAGGCGGAGATGGTTTAACTGAAATTAATACTGTGAGAGCTGCTCACGGATTAGCTGCAACTACAACAGGTGGACTTGATCAATTACTACATGAGAAACGTTATTCCCTTTTCATGGAGGGACATCGTTGGGTTGATATGAGACGTTATGGCAAGACTAGTACTTTGCCTAATGATAGACCTGCTCGAGGAGATAAAGTCTTTGATTCCTTTCCCCTTCCTGAAGCAGAAACAAAAGGTAAATAATAAGATATAATACTGTTTCTAAATTGACCGCCAAAAGATATTTTGGCGGTCAATACTTTTTAAATTATTTTCGATTTCAATTCAAGGTAAATTCTGATTAATAACTAACTGAGGTCATCCATGAATTTTCGCATTAAATCCATGATTTTATTCACTCTAATTTTTTTCTATTCATGTGCTAAAAAAGATCCAATTATAGTAGACTATTATTTAACGGCCGATCAAAAACATAATAAATTTAGTAAAAGTATCCCTCCCGTAATAAGTGTTTCCTCAGGTGCTGTAATTCAAGCTGAAACAAATGAAGCATCAGATGGACAGCTACATAAAGATGCCACTTTGGATGATTTGATTAATATTGATTTTGATCCGATACATCCATTAACTGGCCCGGTTTATGTTGAAAATGCTGAAGTCGGTGATGTTCTGGCTATTGATCTATTAAAAATAGAGTTACATGATTATGGATGGCAGGCAATTGTTGGAGGATTCGGATTTTTGAACGATCGATTTCCTAATCCAAAACTATCAATTTATAAAATTGATAAAGTAAATCGAACAATTAATTATAATGATAAAGTAAAAATCCCATTAAAACCATTTGCTGGCGTGATGGGCGTCGCTCCAAATACAGATGAATTGCTTTCCACTATTCCTCCAAGAAAGAATGGTGGGAATATGGATGATCCTAGTATTGTAGAGGGTTCAACTGTTTATTTCCCAGTACTAGTTAAAGGTGCACTATTTTCAATTGGAGATACTCATGCAGTTCAAGGATTGGGAGAAGTTTGTGGAACTGCACTTGAATCGCCCATGACAATAACATATAGAGTAAGACTATTAAAAGATATGGCCGGTATTCAAGAACCACAATATGAAACAGATGATTATTACGCGGTAACTGGGTTCGGAGAGACAATCGATATTGCTACAAAGAAAGCGGTCAATTATATGGTAGATCACCTTGCTTTAAATTACGATTTAACCGAAGAAGATGCTTATATGCTATGCTCATTAGTTGGTGATTTAAAAATTGCTGAAGTTGTCGATGTTCCACATATGTTAGTAACAATGCATTTTCCAAAATCAATACTAAATCAATTCTAAAATTGGATACTGATTAATAGCAGTCGAATTAATCATTTCTTTGTTCTGGTTAATCCTATTCAACGAAGTCATTACAAAATAATTGGGATTCATAGGTTCTTAACAGAGTTCTTTATTAATACTGTCGTATACCAGCGCCACCCGCTCAATCCGCCCCACATCAAGACAATAAATATCACACTCGGAAAATGGTTTGGCGTAAACATGTAGGCTGACTGCGGGCTGATCAAAAATATTTTCTACGGAATGAATTTCAGCCGGACCATCCAAATAACCTCTTTCCCCTTGGACTAAGTCTGTCATTGTAAGCGCCAAAGGTTCAATAGAATCCAATTGGTAATTGCACACTTGCAACGCCCCCGATTCCACACGCATCCAGCATTTTTCACCTTCATGGCCATGGATGGGTGCTTTTTGCCCTGGCTGCCAGCAAACAATCAATATTTCAAAGTCTTCATCTTTATGGACCAGGTGACGGGCATATTTATCTGTTTTAAATTTTACATATTCAGCCAGTTTCACCTGGGGCAATTTGTATTGAGATAAAAATGCAGAAATTTCCGGGACAGGGAAATCCTGTCGGGCATATTCTTTCAAATTATGAATGAGTGATTTCACGTATCGATACTTTCCATATTCCAATGGTTAAAACAGGGATGACAAACACGGCCTCCCGGTGTTTCTGGAGAGAAATCGCCATATCCAACGGTCGTCATGGTCACAATCGCCCACCAAAATGGATTATTATCCTTTGAAATTTCTCCAGGTTCTAACCATTGCAAAACAACGCCGCCGATCATCATTGTGATTAAAATCCCGGCGCCAACCTGAAAAAAGCTGTTACGAATCAATGTTCTTATCCATAGACGCATTGCGGTAATTTAAATATACATACAGTTGGTATAGGGGAAATTCTGCCCCCCCCCAAATAAAATTAAAAAATATTGACTTATATCTAAATTGAGCCTTAGCATCTGTTAGGGTGTATGGTAATTAGGAGAGATTACTTTCGTTAAGTTTAATTCAAGTTATCTGTTTTCTTACTTTATATCTGATAAAATAATTAACAAAAGGAGGGTTTATGAATAAACCTATTAAATCCAGATTGGCTACAATCTTTTTCATAGTAATTGGAATGTCCACATTCCTCATTGCACAGCAAGGATCTGTATCCGGTCGCGTCACTGACACCGACACTGGGGATCCTTTGGTGGGAGCCAACGTCATTGTTGTGGGCACCAATCTTGGTGCTGCCACTGATATAAATGGCGAATACTCCATCAGTCGGGTTCCTGCAGGCGCTCAGAGACTAAATGCCAACTACATTGGTTACGCAAGTAAATCAATGAATGCAGATATTCCAACTAATGGTAATGCTATTGGAGACTTTAGTCTGTATGTTGCAGCTCTGAACCTCAATGAAATTATTGTAACTGGTGCTGGATCAGCTGTTGAAAAATCTAAAATCGGCAACTCTGTTGGTGTGGTGAATATGTCATCACTAGAAGATGCACCAATTAATAATTTTTCAGATATTTTACAAGGTCGTGAAAAAGGTGTGGTCATGTTACCAAATGGTGGATTGAATGGTGAAGGTGCTCAAATCCGTATTCGTGGTACATCAACACTGTCTCAATCAAATGAACCTGTTATTTATCTAGATGGCGTTCGTTTAGATAATACTATGGGTGCTTCATTTGGTGGTGGAACTCCATCACGTTTAGATGAAATAAACCCTGATGCAATAGAGAGGATTGAGATCCTTAAAGGTGCGGCGGCGGCATCACTTTATGGAACTCAAGCTGCTAATGGTATTATTCAAATTTTTACTAAACAAGGTGCTATTTCTAAACCTCAATTCACTGCAGAGGTGATCACTTCTACTAGTAGCTTTGATGAAGGAAGGTTTAAACCAAATTCTGGTTTTGCACGTGATCAAGCAACTGCAGATCGTATGGCTGGATTATTTTCTGAAGCAAAGTCCGGCTTAAAACCATACGAAGTGGTAGAAGTACCTTTTGTTAGTTGGATTTATGATAAAGGCTCAAACCAAACAGTTTCAGCTTCTGTCCGTGGTGGTGCTCCAGGTGCTACTTATTTTGCAAGTTTACGTTATTTGAACTCTGACGGTCCATATGACGAGAATGCTACATTATTAAATTTACCTGTTGGCGCAAGGGACCCAGATAAACCTGGTGCGAATGATTATAGAGATCAGTTTATGATGAGTGCAACTCTTAATATTATCCCAACGGATAGAATGAGAATTCGTTTATCAACAAACTATTCTCAAACAGATCATAATACCATTCAGAATAATAATAATATTTATGGTACTACCTCTCTTATTCAGATGGGTAAGCCTGAACATTCAACAGCTTCAAATGCTACTGGCTCTATTGCTTTTGCTACTGCTCGTGAGACGACATATCGCTCATTGAATAATGAAGGAGAGAACACCGTAATTTCTTTGCAGACTAGCTACAGAGTAACTGATGGCTTAAATGTTTCAGGTACTTTTGGTTTGAATACAACTCTTAATAAGTTTACCAGCCTTACTCCTTTTGGATATAACGTTGATGGCAAAGTTGCTTCAAACGTACAAGGTTATCTTGGCAAGGGAAGTAATGATAAAAAAGTCTATTCAATGGATGTCAAAGCAGACTATGCATTGGAACTAGGCTCTGCTCTTAGCCTTGAAAACGTTGCTGGCTTTCAAGCTTTTCAAACCGTTCAGAAAAATATTGAAGGTAGTGGCTCACAGTTCCCAGGCCCAGGACTTCAAGTCCTTGGTGCCTTAGGTTCTCCTGGCAATCCTTATTCAAGTTATTCTGAAGTTATTGAAGCCGGATTTTTAGCACAAACTAGAATTGGCTTTGAAGACTGGTTATATACAACAGTTGGTGTTCGTTCAGATGCGAATAGTGCATTTGGTGCTGATTTCAGTACCATTACTTATCCACGTTTAAATGTCTCTTATATCTTATCAAATCATCTTGGTCAACTTGGCCCAGTCTCCACAGCGCGCTTACGTATGGCTTGGGGTAAAGCAGGTCAACAACCTGGTGCGTTTGATCAGTTTACAACGTACTTGCCATGGGCATCTGAGTTTGGTCCTGGCTTAGCACCTGGTAATGTTGGAGACCCCTCCTTATCACCAGAGATCTCTACTGAGATTGAGATGGGTGGTGAAGTTGGTCTTTTTAATGATAAGATTGCATTTGATTTCCAGTATTGGGATCGAACAGTTGAAGATGCTTTAATTCAACGTGCTTATCCAGCTTCTGGCGGTTTTTACCGTACTCAGCTTTCTAATATTGGACAGCTCGATGCAAGTGGTTGGGAAGTTGGCGTAGATGCTAGTCTTCTACGTAACTCAAAGGTTTCAGTAGATGTGTTTGGAAGCTTATCTTATTTAGAAGAAAAAATAGTTAGTCTCGGTGGTGCACCTGAGCAAAAAGTAGGTGGATCTTATCCTCGCTACAGAAACTTCTTAACTGAAGGCTTTTCTCCAGGTACGTACTTTGGTGCTAAACTAAATCGAGATGATAAATATCCAATCGATATTAATGGTGATGGAAAATCAGATAGTGATTCTGATTTGCTTGCTTTCTTTACTACTGGAGGTGCTGGTGTAAGAAGTGGCTGGAATCCTGTAATGGCGACACCAACAGCTGCCGATGTCACTGCTGGTCGTGCTAAAGGAACCGGTGCATTAGACTGGAATCTTGGTAAACCAACTCCGGACTATACGAGCGCTTTTGGTCTTAAAGTTAACTATGGCAAAAGTTGGAGTGTAAATACTCTATTTGAATCACGTTTTGGTAATTACGAAGTTACTAACCTTACTGATGCTTTTCGTAAGTCTCACAGTTTGATTGGTAGAAACACTCCAGATGCTGCTGATGCAGAGTCTAGGTTAATGAATCCAGCCAATGCTGGACAAGGACGCTTAGACGCTGCGGATGATTGGGTTCGTAAATACTTAGCCTTATCCCCTTACAGTGGTCTAAATACAATAGAAGATGCTTCTTTTGTTAGACTACGTGAGTTAAGTGTCTCATACAGTGTGGATCGAACATTAGCTGCACGTCTTGGTCTTAATAGCATGATTATTGCCGTGTCAGGTAAGAACTTATGGATGAGCACTAATTACAGTGGTATAGATCCAGAGACAAATGCTATTAGTGGTAACAGAGGCGGTTTAAATGGTTTTCTACAATCAATTGATGCTTTCGGAGTTCCAATCCCAAGGGTTTGGAACTTAAGTATCAAAGTTGGTCTTTAAGGAGTTATGAAAATGAAAAATAAAACAAAATTAATCAGCCTTCTACTTGGTTTTTCTTTGTTTAGCTGTGATTTAGAGGTTGATAACCCAAACAGTTTACTTGAAGGTGACTTACAAGATCCTAGTGCAGCAGCTGCACTTGCAAATGGTGCTTGGAATGCTTCTCTTCGAGGAATCACTTATATGATGATGCCTCATGCAGTTGCGACTGATGAGTCTGTTTGGATTGGTTCACGAGATGCTTGGTATCAAATTGACAAAGGTGGAATGACAAATGTCTATAATGAGTTTGTTGATCAAGCATGGCCATATATCAGTGAAGGACGATGGATGTCAGATAAAGCTATTGCAATTTTAGAAGGATTAGGCGCTGACTTACCAGATGAGCAAGATCTAGTCTTGGCTTATTTAAGTGGTGCAATGGTTCGTGTCTACATTGCTGACATGTTTGAGGATTTTGTTTACTCAGATAAAACAGAAGCTGGCACACCTATTGGTGCTGCTAATATGTCTCAGCTCTATGATGAGGCTCTTGCATTACTAACAAAAGCAAAAGCGTTAGCTACCGGCGACAATGCTGTTAAAGTGTTATCACTAGTCGCAAGAGCTGAACATGCTAAAGCAGTATGGGGTAAAGTTAACCCTGTAAATACTGCGAGCCCATATGTGAGCGCAGGAGCATCTGCAGCTGCATCAGCCGCTGCATTAATGGGAGCAGACTGGAAATGGAAAATGAACTTTAGCTCTAGTACCGTTAGCAACTATATGTCGGGACAGATCAATGATCGTCAAGAGATGGACCTTTTTCAGAATGCTTTAGTTGAGACTGCCACACCTGGTGCTGGCGGAGATCCTCAACCGAATGATCCTGTAACTGGTTTACCTGACTCACGGATGTCCGCTTCAGCCGCTGAATTCAGAGCTGGTGGTGGTGGAACACAGTGGGCTCCAGTAACAATAACATCTTTACGTGAAATGCATTTGATCATCGCTGAAAGTAAAAAAGCTGGTGGAGATGATGCTGGTTGTTTAGCAGAGTTAAATGCGCTTCGTACATTTGACTCACTAGACCCCTATCCTTCAGGCACAGATGCAGGTACAGCCCTACAACATGAAAGACGTGCAAACTTATTTTTACAGTCTCGCCGTCTATCAGATATGTATCGCTTTAACCTAACCTCTACGGTTTGGGATGCAGTTGAGAAGTCTCCTGCAGGTAGTTATTTTCCAATAACAATATCTGAAATCAGGGCAAACCCCAATATCAGTCAGTAATTCCTAGTACACAGCTTTATAGCTGAAGAACAGTAATTGAAAATGGGCTCTTTTTAGAGCCCATTTTTTTTGTCCTACTATATAGGCTTAAGCCTTTAATTTTGACTCTATGAAAAAAGTAATTAAACCCTTCGCAATCATTTTATCTAATTGTTTATTAATGGCGCAGGTAAAAACAGTTCCAGACCAAGTTAAAGTTGCATATATAGGCATTCAAGTAGAGAATGTTGAATCTTGGGTTAAAAATGAGCTTGAAACAAAATTAAATGCTATTTTTAATGGTCTCGACCCTGAAAAACTAATAAAACCAAACGAAGTCAATAAATTAGCGAAAGAAGAGATCGAAACTCTTTTTATAGAAATAAATGATCAAAACTTTCAGAAAATTGCAGATAAAACAGGGGCAAGATATATTTTTGCGGGAAAATTCAAAAATGTATCTCCTGATAAAAGTCGTATAATGATTCAGGGGGATTTTTATCGCTATAATGCACAGCTAAAATCTAGCTTTCGATATGAGGTTTTAAAATACTATGAGCGCATGAATGACGAGGTAAAAGTTATTCAACAGCAAATGGTGGATTCAATGCCCTATGCACCAAAACCTGCTTCTTTAAAACAAGTAACTTTTGTCTTTACTGGGATTATTTTAATTGGTCTTGTCTTTATGACCCTTACTGGAACAAGTGTTTGGCAAAATGGTGAAGGTAGTGGCGAAGGCACAAAGCCTACTGAAAACTAATGAAATATTTATTAAAACTATTTTCAGTCTTTTTATCGTTAAACATTTTAATCGTCCAGCTGGCTGCAGCCACGCCGCAGAACAAATCCCTTACAATTCATGTGGGATATATTGGAGAAAAATTGGAGAATGTACCCGACGGTTATCAAAAACTGGTGCGTCAAAAAATGCTAGGGCTCATAAATCAAAACTATTATGAATTTCATAATCCCACTGATTTATCGAAAAGTCACAGCAATGCTATTGCAATAGTTTTAGTTCACAATGCCAATTCGTTTAAAGATGATTTGGCGAAACTGTCCAAATCCGCTGATTTAGATTATATTTTTGTCACATCTCTCAGCAATATATCAGAAGATGAAAATCGTGTTATGCTCAAAGGAGAAGTGGAACGCTATAATAGAAAATCCAATGATATTTACCGATATGAGATCCTTTCCTATGCGGAAGATTTGGATCTGCATATTCGAGCCATGAAAACGGAGATGATTGAAACAATCCCCCATAGTATTCATGGTATCAGTCGAAACAGAGCATATATTTTATTGGGCATTGTGGTGGTAGTTGCATTCGCAATGAGCCAATCCTTTGGCGGATTAGGCAAGTTTTTACAGAGTGGGGATGGTGAGAAGCCGATGCCACCAACGGGCAACTGATTTAATTCTTTTCAAAAATACCCACCGTTTCAATATGGGGGGTGTGTGGAAACATATCAACTAAAGTTAGGCGCTTCAGTTCATATCCTTTTTGTAATAAAACTTCTGTATCCCTCGCTTGTGTTGTGGGATTACAAGATATATAAATAATCTTTTTAGCTTCAAATTTTGGTAAATAATCTATCATAAATTTGTGCATGCCTGCCCGAGGAGGATCCACAACAATGATATCCGGTTTGGGGTATTTTTTTCCCTTACTAAACTTGAAATAATTATCCAAGTTTGCCACATGAAATTTTACATTCCCAATTTTATTGTTGACTGCATTTCGTGTGGCATCTTCAACGGCCGAAACAATAACTTCAAAGCCATGTACTTCCTTCGCCTGTTGTGCCAGAAATAATGATATAGAACCAGTCCCAGAATAGAGATCATAAACAACTTCCTCGCCGTTTAAATCGGCTCCAGCCAAAGCAGTCTCATATAGTTTTTCGGCCATAACAGTATTGGTTTGAAAAAATGAATTGGCCGATATTTCAAATGAAAGGTTACCAATTTTTTCTTCTAATACTGGCTTCCCATGTAAGAGCAACTCATATTCACCAAATGAAACATCCGCTTTCCGTGTGTTAATATTATTCACTACTGTTGTGATTTGTGGGAAAGCCTCAATCAATCCATCCACCATGGGTTTGAGTAAATCAGTATTTTCGTAAGACGTCACAATATTGACCATAATATCGCCAGTGTTGTGCCCAAACCGAAATGCTAAATACCGTAAAAACCCATTATGTGTTCTTTGGTCATAGGGCTTCAGTTTGAACTCCTGCGCAAGAGATTTTGCTTTATTGAGAATATCATTCCCCAATTCCGGCATGAGATGGCAAGTGTCAATATTGAGGATTTTATCCCAGCGTTTTGGAATATGCATTCCCAATGCAAAATCTCTTTCTGCATCTTCAGGTTCCCCCTGAAGCACCCATCGTTTATTGGAAAAAGTAAATTCCATTTTATTGCGGTAATTAAAAATATCTTCTGCTGGTATCACTTCATCCATTTCAAAATCGGTGATTCCAGCCTGGCGTCTGAATATATTTTCTACTTGTTGTTTTTTCTGAGCAAGCTGTTCAGCATAATCCAGTTGTTGAACTTTACATCCACCGCAAACAGGAAAATGTTCACAAGGAGGGTCTACCACATATTTTGATTCTGAAAGAATTTCCAAGGGTCTTGCCTCTCCAAAGCCTTTTCTTTTGCGATATAAAAGAGCGCGAACTTTTTGACCGGGAATGGCATTTTTTACAAAAATGACAAAGTCATTTATCCTGGCAATACCCTTACCGCCATAAGCTAAAGATTCAATGGTTAATTCTAGTTCTTGACCTTTTTTAACTAACGGTTCAATCATATTATTTCCTGAGTAATTTGTTTTATATTTGAGAGAGATTTGTTAGAAAATCGATTTTTAAGAATACAATTCTAAAAAACGAACGAGAATTGTTTTCAAATCTTTAATACCTTTATCGGCATTCTCCATTGTTAATTCATGATTCAACACTTCATCGCTCATTCCTGCAGCCATATTGGTCATAACAGACAGTGCGGCTACTTTCATTCCTGCATGACGTGCTAATATTACTTCCGGAACCGTGGACATGCCCACTGCATCGGCGCCCATCATTTTTGCTGCTCGAATTTCTGCCGGTGTTTCAAAACTGGGACCGCAAAACCAAATATAAATACCTTGGTGAAGTTTAATATTTTCATCATCTGCAATTTTATGGAATCTTGAACGCATATCCGAATTGTACGCGTCAGCCATATCCACAAATCGGTTATTACTTCCTTCACCAAACAATGGATTTACACCAGTAAAATTGATATGATCTGTTATTGCCATTACGCTTCCCGGCTGGGCTTCTTCCATTAAACTGCCGGCGGCATTGGTCAAAATCAGTGATTCACACCCAAGTCCGGCCAACGTACGAACGGGAATTTTCATGGCATCCACAACGCCCGTTTCGTAATAATGAGCACGTCCTTGAAGAACGGCTATTTCGGTATGATTAATTTTTCCTAAATGAAGTTTTCCGTCATGCCCGGAAACACCCGCATCTGGAAATCCATCTAATTCATCATACGATAATGAGATGGGATTTTCTAAAACATTCACGAAAGATCCTAAGCCAGAACCCAGAATAATCCCAACTGTAGGATTTATTCCTTGGGACTTTGATTGTATATATTCAACTGTTTTACTCATACACCTACCGGATGCCATGTTGTTTTAGTTTCTAACGTATTCAAAATTCGATATGGATCCTGGGTATTTTTATCGAGCCAATTTTCGTCAGAATAAACAATGGGCCGTTTTACGTTTAACGCAGCATTTTCTTGGACGAGTTTTATTTCTTCCGGTTCAGTGCCGCAATACACAATGGCATTCACATCCATATGAGACGAAAATTGTTCTAACAATTCTGACCGATGTCCTGTCAATATATTTACCACGCCACCGGGGACATCTGACGTGTGTAGCACTTCTGCAAATGTAATGGAACACAACGGATTTTCTTCTGATGCCAATACTACAACCGTATTTCCTCCGGCTATGATGGGTGCAACAATTGAGATCAACCCGATTAAAGATGAGTCATTTGGTGCGACAGCTGAAACCACTCCCGTCGGTTCTGGATAGGAAAAATTGAAATAGGGCAGAGCCACAGGATTGACTCGGCTGAATATTTGCTGATATTTATCCGCCCAGCCCGCATAGTATATTAAACGGTGAATGGATTGGTTGATTTCTTTTTCGGCTTCTTTTTTCGAAGAACCCTGAAGCATCAACTCATCCATAAATTGACTGCGTCTGCCTTCCAGCATTTCTCCGATTCTATATAAAATCTGACTTCGATTATAAGCTGTTTTTGAGCACCAACCGGGGAATGCACTCCGGGCTGCAACCACAGCATTTCTGAAATCTTTTCTGGATCCACGACAAATATTCACTTGGGTCGATTGTTTTTGATCAGTCCATTTGATGTAACGTCCCGATTCCGTTCTGGGGAATTTTCCGCCAATATACAGTTTATATGTTTTTTTAATATCTTCTCGTTTACTCATCGTTATTACTCCCGCTAAACCAGATTAACATAAGGCATTAATCCTTCTAATCCGCCTTCGCGACCCATGCCGCTTTCTTTATACCCACCGAACGGTGATGTCGGATCAAACTTATTAAATGTATTCGCCCATAATACACCAGAACGAATGGCTTTGGATACTTGAAATATTTTCGCGCCTTTATCCGTCCACACACCTCCGGAGAGTCCATAAGGCGTATTGTTCGCCTTGGTGATCACTTCATCTACCGTTCTGAATGTTTGAATTGCCAAAACAGGACCAAATATTTCTTCCTGCACAATGCGATGAGATTGGCTTACATCTGTAAAAATTGTCGGTGCATACCAATATCCTTTTTCAGGCAACATGCATGATGACTGATGTATGGAAGCACCTTCCGTTTGACCAATATCCACATACATTTTAATTTTATCTAACTGCATTTTTGAATTGATAGCACCGATATCTGTATTTTTGTCCAGTGGATCACCCACAATTAACGATTCCATTCTGTCTTTCAATTTTGATATGACTGTTTCAGACACACTTTCTTGAACAAATAATCGCGATCCAGCACAACACACATGTCCTTGATTAAAAAAGATTCCATCAATAATGCCTTCTACTGCTTGATCAATCGCTGCATCTTCAAAAATAATATTAGCCGCTTTTCCGCCCAGTTCCAGCGTGTATTTTTTTCCCGTACCTGCTACCGAATGCATTATCAGTTTCCCAACATCTGTTGATCCAGTGAAGGCAATTTTATTCACATCAGGATGTTCTACCATGGCACGACCGGTTTTGCCAGCACCATTAATAATGTTCACAACGCCGGGCGGTAAATCTGCTTCTTGAATTATTTCCGCCAATTTCATGGCTGTTAAGGGCGTTGTTTCAGCTGGTTTTAAAATAACTGTGTTCCCCGTCGCCAATGCAGGTGCGATTTTCCACGCTGCCATTAATAAAGGGAAATTCCACGGAATAATTTGCGCGGCTACACCGACGGGTACTGCTTTTTTACCGGGAAATGCATATTCCAGTTTATCCGCCCAACCTGCATAATAAAAGAAATGAGCCGATACCAATGGAATATCAATATCTCTTGATTCACGAATCGGTTTCCCTCCATCCATAGATTCAATAACCGAAAATTCTCTGGCACGTTCTTGGATCAAGCGTGCAATGCGATAAATATATTTTCCCCGTTCAGCAGGATCCATTTTGGACCAGACTTTATCGTATGCAGTTCTGGCCGCTTTGACTGCTTTATCTACATCCGATTGATCCGCTTCAGCTACATCTGCCAATTTTTCTTCATTCGCAGGATTAATTGTTTCAAAATAATTTCCCTTTTTCGATGGAATGAATTTCCCATCAATAAAAAGATCGTTTTTCTTATTAATCTGAATATGATCTGCACTTTCCGGAGCGGGACTGTATGACCAATCTTTTTTCAATTTACTTCCCTGATTGTTAATGCTATTTTACCGACCACAGTGCCTGTTTCACTATGACGATGTGCATTTATTATATCTTCAATTGGATAGACTTTTTCAATAGTAGGTTTCACTATTTTGTTTTCTATCAGAGTAGATAATGATCTCAAATTTTCTGCATCTGGCTTTACCCACAATTTTTTATTTTTTTTACGTAAGATCAAGTTAAAAATTGGTGCCAAAACCAAATTTTGAAAAGAAGGTATTGATGATACGTATTCTCCATTTGATTTAAGTGTATGTTTAGCTTCCTTGAAAGAGGTATTAGCAACAGCATCGAAAAATAGATCATAGGTGTTCTTTTTTGCCAATATGTTTTCTTTATTGTAGTCAATAATACAATCTACTCCAATTGACTTAGCATACGATGCATTTTTTGCACTACAAACTCCAGTTACATGAAAGTTTAGATTTTTCGCTATCTGAACTGCAATATGACCAAGTCCTCCTGAACAACCATTTATTAATACTTTGGCTTCGTCAGGGAGATTAGTAATCTGAAAGAATAATTGATAAATCGTTAAGCCTACCAAGGGCATGGTTGCAGCTTCAATGAAGTTAAGGTTATCTGGCTTTATAGCAATTTGATTCTCTCTAACTTTAATAAACTCTGAATAAGTATTTCCGTTAAACGCGTTTATCATGCCAAAAACTTCATCCCCCCTATTAAAGTTTTTTACGTGCTTCCCCGTATTTTCGACAACGCCAGAATAGTCCGCTCCAAGTTGCCGTGGGAGTTTACTACCTGTTATAAATTTAACATCTCCTCTGCGAACTTTCCAATCTACGGGATTTACAGATGAAGCAATAACTTTTACGAGAATTTCATTATTATCAATCACTGGTTTTTTAATTTCTCTAATTTCCAAGCAATTTGCATCACCATATGCTGTCATAAACACAGCTTTCATCTTATTGTTTAAAGTCATTTTTCATTCCTGTAATCCCTTAATCAATAGAAAAATAATTTGCTGATTGATAAACGCCGGTTGACTGCTTAACGATTTGCATCAAAACATCATTGGCCAGAGAACTGGCGCCGAATCGAAATAAGTCAGCATGCAGCCAATCCTGCCCCAATGTTTCTTTAATCATTACCAAATATTGAATTGCCAATTTTGCTTTGCTAATACCACCAGCAGGTTTCATGCCGATTTTCTTGCCTGTTTTTTTGTAATAATCACGAATCGCTTCTAACATAACAAGTACCACGGGAGGTGTGGCCGCCGGTGATACTTTTCCTGTGGATGTTTTGATGAAATCAGCCCCTGCTTTCATTGCAATATCGCTAGCTAAACGAACATTATCCAACGTTACCAATTCCCCTGTCTCTAAAATAACCTTTAAATGGGCCTTTCCACAGGCTTCTTTAACAGATGCAATTTCATCTGCCACATACGTGTATTCCCCCCGAAGAAATTTCCCTCTGGAAATGACCATATCCACTTCATCCGCTCCATCTGCAACCACCATTTTAACTTCATTTAATTTATATTCAAGAGATGTCATTCCACTCGGAAAAGCAGTGGCAACAGAAGCGACATTTATTCCTGTATTTTCAAGTGCTTTTTTTGCAATGGGCACCATAGTGGGATAAACACAAATTGCCGCAACTGATGGCAAATTTGGAAATTGATCATGTAAATGAGCTGCTTTGTAGCATAACTGTTTTACTTTTCCCGGAGAATCTTTTCCTTCTAAAGTCGTTAGATCAATCATACTTAATACAGTATGTAACGCATCTATTTTAGATTCATTTTTGATACTTCGAGAAAAAAGCCTTGAAACTCTTTCCTGAGCGCCCACTTGATCAATTCTATGTATAAACGTTTCCATAATTATTTTATCAATTTGATATTGAGAATTTACCTGATTAGAAATAAATATTTATCCTGCTTGTTTTCATAAAATGGTTTTTTTGATTTTATCCACAAGCCCTTGGGCAATCCGTATTGATGACCCTTCCGCATAGATGCGCATAATGGGTTCTGTATTTGAGCTTCGGAGATGAATCCAGCTATCCTCCCATATGAATTTTACACCGTCGATCGTATTTACTTCTGCATCGGTAAAAACAGATTTGGCTTTCTCCAGAACTGCATCCTTTTCAATTGCGTCTAAATTAATCTTGTCCTTTACAATATAGAATTGTGGCAACGCTGCATGAATTTGACTTAAGGGTATATTATCCTGTGCCATCCTATTTAATACCATGGCTGCACCTACCAATGAATCCCTTCCCAGATGGGCTTCTTTCAGGATAACTCCCCCATTTCCTTCGCCGCCTAGTTCTGAGCCTACCTCAATCATTTTTTGAACCACATTAATCTCTCCAACGGCAGATCTTTCTACGGTACAGTTATTTAATTCGGCCATTTTTTCAAGTGCCAAAGAAGTAGATAAGTTTGTAACAAAAGTCTCTTTTGATTGTTTATTCTTTATGTAGCCTTCAGCCGCTAAAACGAGTGTGTATTCTTCCCCCAATGCTTGGCCTTTTTCATTGACAACTGCCAGTCGATCTGCATCCGGATCCACAGCGAAACCAACGTGAGCTTCATTTTTAATGACAGTTTTTCTTAGGTCTCCCAAATTTTCAGGTAATGGTTCAGTTCCACGTTTGAACTCACCATTACCCTCACAATGGATGGAAATTACTTCACAACCCAAATGTGTCAATAATAGAGGGAGCGCCTCAGAGCCGGCGCCATTCACCGCATCAATAACTACTTTAAACTTTCGATTTCGAATGGCATTTAAATCGATACAGGAAAGTTCAATAGTATGAATCGAATGTTTTAGTATAGAATTCTGATCTGGGAAAAACAACCCAGGTTCACTGGCGGATTCGAGAGCATCATCCCGATCGACACATTCAAATAAATCCTCACAGTCTTTAGAATTGAAAAAGGTACCATCCGATCGGACAAATTTTAACCCATTCCATTCAATTGGATTATGGCTGGCTGTGATAATGGCTCCACCAGCCGCCTCTGATTTTTCCACCATAAATTGAACGGTCGGTGTGGGTACAATGCCACAGATAATTACGTCCCTACCCAATCGAATCAACTCTTCTGTAAATGCATTTAATAAATCTTCACCAGATGGGCGACTATCACGACCAAGAAATACAAGCCCTTGATCTATATGAGTATGAAACGCCCGGGCATATGCTTTTATTTTTTCAGAAGATAGGTGTGAATCAATAAGCCCCCGGACACCGGAGATACTTCGAATAATCATAATAAATTCCTTAAAACAATGAAAAAGGTTCGGTAAAATACCGAACCTTTTTCATAAAATGGGTCAATTTGATAAAATGAACTATATCTTTTCGTACCTTGCAAAACGCAATCTTCTACGTACAGCTTTTTTCCGCGCAGCCCGCTGCTCATCGCTTGGTTTGATATAGAATGATTTTCGTTTGACTTCTCGTAACACACCGGCACGTTCCCACTTTTTTTTGAAACGGCGCAGTGCCCGTTCGAGTTGTTCCCCGCTTTTTACGGTTACTTCAACCATGATCTATTTCACCTCCTCTCGATCAGCCTAAATATGTTCTTAAAGATTTACTTCTGGATCGGTGACGTAAACGTCGAATCGCCTTTTCTTTAATTTGGCGAACCCGCTCCCTAGTTAAACTAAATTCTTCACCAATTTCATTCAGTGTGAGAGCGTAGTCACGATCAATACCAAAATACATTTTGATCACTTGACATTCCCGTGCTTTTAACGTGTCTAATGATTGACGAATTTCATCCTTCAATGATTCCGCCATTAGCGGTTCATCCGGATGAATTTGTCCATCGTCCTTAATTACATCAATAAGAGAATTTTTATCCCCATCTCGAAATGGCGCATTCAAGGAATGATGTCTCCGAGAAATCCGCATAGCATCAATCACTTCGTCACTGGTCATCTCCAGATTCCGTCCGATTTCTTCTTCATTTGGTGATCGTTCTATTTCAGATTCCAATCTTTCAGCTTGTTTGGTAATTTTTGAAATCGTCCCAACCCTGTTTAATGGCAAGCGCACAATTCTTGAATGTTCTGCCAAGGCTTGTAAAATGGATTGTCTAATCCACCACACAGCATATGAAATAAATTTGAATCCACGCGTTTCATCAAAACGGCCGGCGGCCTTCATTAGGCCCATATTGCCTTCATTGATTAGATCTGTCAAAGGAAGTCCCTGGCCTTGGTAATCTTTTGCCACTGATACAACAAAACGAAGGTTAGCTTCCACCAATTCCTTCATTGCCAATCGATTCCCTTTTTTAATGGCTATTGCCAATTCTACCTCTCGGGAAGGATGAAGTGGTTCGTATTTACCGATCTCTTCTAAGTACTGACTTAGACTACGGTTGGATTCATTAATGGGTCTACCTGCTTTGGCCATGTTTTAAAACCTTGTTTTTGTTGAGGGAAAAGCTGAGCAATTTACACTAAATAATATATGCTACCCAAGAAGTAGATATGACTAATTATTATGTCAATAGTTTCGCAAACTCTTGGATTGTTAATGTCTCGGGTCGTCGGGTGAAATCAATTTCGGACTTTATTTCTTTTGGTATATCAAACCCAGCTAAAGAATTCCGGAGCATTTTTCTACGCTTTGAAAAAGCTGCTTTTACAATTTTATTGAATTTCACATACTGTTCATCTGGCACAATTGGGTTGGATTTTTTTGTAAACTTAATGATAGCAGAGTCCACTTTAGGCTTTGGATAAAAAACATCTGGTGGAATGGTGAAACACAATTCCATATTTAGATATACCCCAACCACCACAGATAATCGACTATAATTTTTTGTCCCAACCTTTGCCGTCAGCCGTTCCCCAACCTCTTTTTGCATCATAATGAATGCATCATCCCAATAATCCAATTGCTCAATGAGCCAAATAATTATGGGCGAGGTAATGTTATATGGGATGTTGCCAATGATTCGAACTGGATTTGATATTGGAATTTTTTCAATATCCTGAAGTAATACATCACCATGAATGATTTGCAGCCCCTCAAGATCCGACCGAATTGAAAGGTGTTTAATGAGTAATGGATCAATTTCAATGGCGGCCATTTCTCTTACATTTGGAAATATTTTTTCTGTGAGGGAGCCATCGCCGGGGCCGATCTCTAATATTGAATCGCCCTTTTGGAGATCTACAGTGCGGACAATGCGATTTAAGAGGTTGGTGTCGGTGAGAAAGTTTTGTCCCCACTTTTTGCGGAATGGGTGGGCTTTTCTCAAAATGGAAGGAGGCTGAGACACGGAGGAAAAATAAACGCTCTTAATTCTTTCATCCATTTCGTGGGGAACACAAAACTTACTTGCCGTAGCAATAGGGTAGGGTTGGAGGATAAATATGTTGTGTTTATTTTATCTAATTTTATCATCGTTAGATTCAACATACCCTTCTTTAAACTCAGTCTGACAAGTTAGAAAAACCAAAAAGTTCTGAAGCGTTTTGGGATGTTTGTTTGGCTATTTCTTCAAATGGGATTCTATGAATTTCCGCCAATTTTTCAGCCACATATCTCGTTCGGCCCGGCTCATTGGGTTTGCCACGAAAAGGTTCGGGACTTAAATAAGGCGAATCTGTTTCAACAAGAACTTTATCCAAAGGTATTTCCTTGGCGACGTCTGGCAAATGGCTATTTTTAAATGTAAGATTCCCAGAGAAAGAAATATAATACCCCATTTCAAGGAAGGCATTGGCCGTTTCCAGATTGCTGGAAAAACAATGGGCAACACCGATTACGTCCGGATAATCTGCTAACACCTGAATCACATCCGCATCCGCATCCCGATTATGAAAAATGACCGGACAATGAAGATCCTTTGCTACTTGCATTTGTTCTCGAAACACTTTTTGTTGGACAATCGGATCGGAAATATTCCGGAAATAATCGAGTCCCATTTCCCCGAGGGCCACCATAGAATCAAATGTCATGAGATCGTAAATTTGATCGATATAATCATTGGGAGCATCTTTTGCATCGTGGGGATGTACGCCAACAGAAGCAAAAATATTATTGTAGTTTTCTGCAAGGGATAGACATTCTCGAGCATCATCTAAATTTGTGGCTACGCAAATAAATCGGTTTACATCTAAATCATTTGCACGCTTTAGCACACCATTTATATCATTTTTTAAATCTTCATAAAATAGGTGGCAGTGGGTATCGGTGAGCATATTGGTATTTTTTATTCTTAAATTAGAATGTGAAGATAAACCTCTTTTATAGGAGGAATAAAGGATTAACCATTAGGAACTTTTATGGCTGAAGCAATAAATCCATCCTGGACTCATTGGTTCGAGATCCCTGTAAGTAATTTTGACAGGGCAAAAACTTTTTATGAAACCATTTATAACATGAAAATTGATTCCTTTGAAGCAGGAGCGTTAAAAATGGGTATTTTCCCCCATAGTCGGGCTGGGGGTGAAGTCCTTGAAACCAAAAAACCAATTTCTGAAGAACACGGTTTCATGGCCTTATTCTTAGATAGTGAAGGAAATCGGATCCCGTTGAATTCGATGACATAATGAATTATTACATTTCATCCCTCATGGTTGCCATTCCTATTTTTTCCGTTTTGATTGGAATTGAAATGATCGTGGCCAAAAGAATGAAAATACAGGTGAATAATCCGTCAGACATGATTTCCAGTTTAAGTTCAGGTATCACCAATACAGTCCGGGATGGACTCAAATATGGTTTTATAATTATCAGCTATACATGGCTGGTGGACCATATAACCCTTTATAAACTGGAGCCAGTTTGGGCAGCAGTGGTCGTAGCTTTTTTTGTGGAGGATTTTACGGAATATTGGCTCCATCGCTTAAATCACCGTGTCAATATTTTTTGGAATCGGCATATTATTCATCACAGCAGCGAAGAATTCAACTTGGCTTGTGCCCTTCGGCAATCTATTTCTGACACGGTCAAATTTGGGGCGATACTGATGATTCCCGCCGCACTACTTGGGGTCCCTGCTTCCATCTTTTCGGTTCTCGGACCCATCCATTTATTCCTCCAATTCTGGTATCACACCCGTTTGATTGACAAAATGGGGTGGCTGGAAAAAGTAATTGTTACACCTTCCCACCATCGCGTTCATCATGGTATTAATCCAGAATATTTGGATAAGAATTACAGTGCAATCTTCATTATTTGGGATAAACTTTTTGGCACCTTCCAACCGGAGTTGGCTAATGTAAAACCAGTTTATGGCATCCTCCGCCCTGCAGATACATGGAATCCCATTATCATTAATTTTAAACATCTTTGGCAATTGATTCAGGATGCGTTCCATACAGAAAAATGGTGGGATAAAATCCGAATCTGGTTTATGCCAACAGGATGGCGACCGGAAGATGTGGCTAAAGATTACCCGGTTAAAACAATTGAGAACCCATTTGAACAAATCAAATACAAGACGGTTAATTCACCTATTCTCATCGGATGGGCATGGTTACAAATGTTTATTACTTTTGGATTTATGTTTCATTTGTTCATGGTAAGCACACGGGTCGAACCGATCTTAATATTTTTATATGCATTATTTTTAATTATCAATGTCTTTGCATATACATCATTATTGGATGGTAAAAAATATGCCATTTATTCAGAAGGAATAAAATTTATGTTGGGTGTTGGATTTATGTGGCTCCAAGAATATTCATGGTTTGGAACCGAAGGAAAACCTGCAATCATCATTGGTGTTTATTTGTTCTTATCTTTAGGTATGACCATTTATTTTTTAAAAGCAGAGCCAAAACCCCACCAATTAACCACTTCTTAAAATTTGAGATTCTATAAATTCAGATCAAAAATTGTATTTTTTATGCTGCCATTCTTTATTTCTGTTTGCGATGATTCCGTTCGCAATGAAGTCATTGAGATAAATTGTAGTAATCTGAAAACAGGATTAATTATTAAGAATCAAGAAAAAATCGGTATTGAAATGGATAAACTGACTGAAAATCTGCCACCAGATCCAACAAAAAATGATCCAATTGGACATTCAGAAAATTTGACTATTATTACTCAAAGTATTCATTCTTGTGATGAACTTGAGGCAGAAATATTTTGTTATGCATGTGTAGAAACCAATCCACCTCAATCTGAAATAATGATTCAAATGGATTCGGCAGGTGTAAAGATTGAAAGGATAATTGATATTTCTACCCCGTCAGATAAAATATTAAAATTTTCAGGAATACATCAATGAAGACTTTAGAAAAACAAAGAATATGAAAAAAATATTAACTACGATACTGATAACCATATTTTCTTGCCTGTTGAGTCAAAACTGTGAAACACTTATTCCTGAAATTTATATCAGTGACAAAGCGAAGGTGATCTATGAAACCAAACTGGCGGAGGCCAAACTAAATTTTTCTAAAGACCCCAGTGCGGATAATCTGATCTGGCTGGGCCGCCGTACGGCTTACCTGGGTAATTATGAGGATGCCATTGAGATCTATTCTAAAGGAATTGACCAATTCCCAAAGGATGCCCGGTTTTACCGCCATCGTGGCCATCGGTATATTTCTTCCCGCTGTTTTGATCTTGCAATAAAAGATTTTAAAAAAGCTACAAGACTAACACGCGGGAAACCCAATGAGATAGAACCGGATGGCCTGCCCAATGCCCTCGGCATCCCCACCAGTACGCTTCAAGGAAATATCTATTATCATCTCGGGCTCACTTATTATATCCAGAGGAAATATCATAAGGCACTTCATGCATATGAAAAATATTTAAATATCGCTGAAAATCCCGATAGTTATGTGGCAGCAGCCAATTGGCTGTATGTTATTTATCAACACCTTGGTAAAAATAAGAAGGCAACTAATTTATTGAATTCAATCAAAGATGATATGAGCCTAATCGAAAACCATTCGTATCATACTATTCTGAAAATTCATCAGGGTAAAGTTGATCCGGCTATATTGGGAAATGAAATAACAATGGGTCAATCATTAAATAACACCACACTCGCATTTGGTCTGGGTAACTATTATTCGATTAACGGAAATGAAGAAAAAGCCCAGCAAATTTTCAAGATGATTGTTGAAGGGAATCAATGGTCCGCTTTTGGTTTTATTGCTGCTGAATCCCGCCTTAAATAAGGATGCCCGGGTTATACTAAATTTTTAATGCTGTTGTCAATTACTTAGATAGCATTAATAAATTTTCATTCCACTTTTGACTTTCTCACCATCTATGGTAATTAATGTAAGATCTTTTCCTTTTTTTGCCGCCAACAACATACCATAAGACTCCAAACCAAAAATGGTCGCCGGTTTCAAATTTGTCACAACTACAATCATTTTACCTATAAGGTTCTCCGTTGAATAGTGTTGGGCAATCCCAGAAATGATTTGTCTTTTTTCATCTCCAACCTCAATCTGAAGCTTTAATAATTTATCAGCACCCTCTACTTTTTCAGCTTCCAACACTTTCGCTGTTTTGAGCTCAACATTTTGGAATTCATCAAATGTGATTACATTATTTGGCTCAGTTTTCTTACCATTAGATTGGCTGGGCTTTTCCAGTTTTTTAACATCGATCCTCGGAAATAGAACATCATGCTTGTTGAGACTCTTTCCCGGCGTTAATCCACCCCATTCCAAACTGGATCCTGTAGCGTTAAATGTTTCTAAAACTATCTGAGTTCGGTTCGGCATAACCGGTGCCAATAATACTGCGCTAATTCGCAATGCTTCCGCTGCAGTAAAAAGAACCTTTCCAGCTGCGTCGTTATCGGATTTAGCCAATTTCCATGGCGCCATTGTTTCCATATACTTATTCACGCTACGGATATACTGAAGTGTTGTTTCAATGGCTTCATTCACCTGCATGGATTCAATGTGATTCCATACATCTGAAACCACCTTAATCCCATTTTCTTTGATAACCATCCCTTCAGGAGAATCATCTTCATCCATGGGAATTTTTCCATCAAAAAACTTCTTCAAAAGGTTTGAAATACGGCTCAATAAATTTCCAAAATCGTTGGCAAGATCACTATTATAGCGCTTTATAAAGGATTCCATGGTGAAACTGGCATCCTGCCCCAAAACCATTTCACGCATAAGATAATAGCGTACCGGATCCACGCCATATTCTTCGATGAGTCCAAGAGGATCGATCACATTGCCCAATGATTTACTCATTTTGGATTCACCGCTGAGCCACCATCCATGTGCAAAAATGCCCAGAGGCAGCGACAATTTTGCCGACATTAACATGGTTGGCCAATAGACGGAATGTGTGGTCAAAATATCTTTACCAATCAAATGATAATTGGCTGGCCAATATTTGTTGAAACTATCCTCATCCACATTGTAACCCACTGCTGTAATATAATTAATCAAGGCATCAAACCAAACATAGGTCACATAATTAGAATCAAAGGGTAATTCAATCCCCCAGTTCAACCGGGATTTCGGGCGTGAAATACATAGATCCCCTAATGGTTTTTTCAAAAATCCCAGAACTTCATTTTTTCGATGTTCCGGTTGAATGAATTTTGGATTTTCGTTTATATGATCAATCAGAGGTTGCTGATATTGTGACATTTTAAAGAAATAATTCTTTTCCTTTATTTTCTTAATATCTCTAAAATCGCCGGACTCCGCTTCTTTCTCTGTAATAAATCTTTCTTCCGATATAGAATAAAGGCCTTCGTATTCGTCTTCATAAATATCACCATTATCGAAAACGTCTTGAAGGATTTTTTGAACCACAGCCACATGCCGTTTTTCAGTCGTACGGATAAAATCATCATTCTGAATATGAAGTTTTTTCCATAATTCCAAAAATCTCGGAGCCATTTCATCGCAGTGATCTATTGGATCCACACCTCGATTTTCTGCAGCTTGCTGCACCTTTTGACCATGTTCATCTAGACCGGTAAGAAAAAAGACATCCTCACCTGTCTTCCGATGGAACCGTGTCAGGACGTCGGCAAGGATGGTTGTATAAGCATGTCCAATATGCGGTTTATCATTTACATAATAGATGGGTGTTGTGAGATAAAATGTGTTCATACTACAGATATGGGTATTTTGCCTTTTAAAAGTTCCTGAATCGTAATTAACAGGTTAGTCAAAGTTAAGGGTATGTACAAATTGCGAACCAATGATTGAGTCGTTTCTTCCAAAACTTTATTAATTTCTGCTAAATTAGCTTTAGGATAGATTTCATTAAATTTTTCTATAGATTTGGTTATCTCCGGTAAGAGTTGGTTTGTATTGTCCTCTGTTTTCATTCTATATGCTTGATGAAACCAGAGCTGGAGTAAATATATATTAAACTTAAACTCTTCTGGTCTTCGACTACCTGTCATGGCGTTAGTATTTATAAAATCTCGCCAGCCTTTTTCATCCACCCGAGTCATTGATTTAGCCAATGCCTCAGCTTCAGCTAAAATATCATTGGTTGAATAATTGGCGATTTCTTTGGCCAAATGAACATTACCACGTGCAATAATCGCCGCTTGCGCGGCCAGTGTATTATCAATGCCATCGTTCTCCATAATCATTCTAATATTTTCAAGACTTAAAGCAGAAAAAATAATAGGTTGACACCGGCTGATGACTGTGGGTAATAAGGCTGACTTTTTGTCCGTCACCAATATAAGAGATGTATTTGGAGGCGGTTCTTCCAAAATTTTTAATAGTGCATTGGCTGATTCACCCATTCCTTCTGATAATAAATGAGCATCAAAAATGATGACAACTTTCCGACCATTAGAAAGAGACTTAAGATAGATAGACCGACGTAATTCTCGAACAGAATTAATGGTAATGCGTCGTGCTGCCGGAACTTGAATTTTATAGAATGGCTCCGTAGCTTTAATTCTTATTGCTTCAGTCAAATATTCATAATCTTCCTTTTTAAGGCTGTCCAGTGGATCTAAACTTTGGTTTGATTTATTTCCCCCTGGCAGTGGTACAATAAGTTTCATATTGGGATGCTGAAGGGATGAAAATTTTGTGCATGAAGGACAATGATTGCATGGCGCCGCATCCTGCGATTCGCAATTCAATAGTTTTGCAAATTCGATAGCACCCCATTCTTTACCACAACCTCTTGGCCCCGTAAATAAATACGCACTTCCAACACGTCGGTTGGATTTCACCCTGAGAAACCTCTCCCAAACCAAGGGTTGATAATTTTTAAAAATTATTTTTTCTGTAGCCATTTTTCTGGATCTAGTATTTTTCCTTCTCCCCATACTTCAAAATGCAGTTGGGATCCATTGATAGAACCTGAATCTCCCATATAGGCAATCACATCACCGCCTCGTACTTCACTATCTTCATTTATTTCTACATTGGTCACATGGCTATAAACAGTATAAAAACCATTCCCATGATCCACAATAATTGTAGTGCCAAACCCTCGGATAAAAGTTATTGTGGTCACAATTCCACCTAAAACTACCCGAACTTCCGATCCTGGTTTACCTTTAATATCAATACCCGGATTTTCTGTGGTTGTTTTTAGTTTTGGATTCCATTGACGTCCAAATTTTGTTATCACCCTTCCCTCAGCAGGCCAGGCCAATTGCCCTTTTAATTTGGGAAATTCTTTTGCTTTAAGAGACCGTTGCTGTCTTCGAATTCGATCTTCCCTTTCTACTCGGTCAATATCTTCTCGAATTTTGGTTATGATTGCTTCTAACTGTTTTACACCTGCCTGTTTTTCCGTAAGGTATGTTTTTAAATCTTTTTGGCTTCTCCGAATTTTGGTTAACTCACGCTGTTCCCTTCTTTTTTTATCCCTTACCTGGGAAAGTGTTTTTTCCCGATCCTTTTTTAAACGGCGTTTTTTCCTCAACGCAGATTCCAGGCTCAGTTTCTGTCTGCCAATTTCAATCAATAAAGATCGAATTGTATTATGTGTTTTCTGATCCAGATCAGAAATAATTTTTAAATATTTTGTCCTATAAACGGCTTGGCGCCAGGAAGTAGAGCTAAAGATTTTTTCCAAATTAGACAATTGCCCTTTTTTATACATTTTCACCAATCGCCTTGCATAGCGAACTCTGATTGTATCTAATTCAATTTCACTTTGGGCAATTTGCTTTCCTGTCCTTGAAATATCAGCAACAAGCAATTTTTCTTCTTTTTTAATTTCCTTTAATAGTCTTTGCAATAGAGAAACTTCTTCCGACAGGTTTGAAACACGACGAACAGAAGATTTTTCTTTTCTACTTTCAGATTGAATGCGTTTTTTAGTCGCTTCAATTTCGTTGCGAAGCGATTGGATTGCATTGCTTTGTGCTTTTAATTCTTGATTATAATCCATAGAATCCTTCTGTGCCCAGCATAAGGGAACCAATACAATGGCTAAAATGATAATAAATTGTCGAAACATTATCCCTAAAAATACCTCTTCATTTAACGATAGGTCAATTTTATTGTCAAAATGTCTTTACTTGAACTATTCACTGAACTTTGTCTATAATCTTACTTATAAATAAAGGAGTCTATCTTGAAAAGCGCAAAATGGGAGAATATTTTTAAAGGATGGAACCGTACTGAAAGCGATACGGTTCTTACGCTTAAACAAGTTCCTGTATTTAAAGATTTTTCTGATAATGAATTCTCAGAACTTGAGAAATTGATGCATCACCGAATATATAGTACAGGTGAATTTATTTTTAAAAATCGTGCCCCCGCTGAGGGAATGTATATTATAATGCACGGCTTGGTAAAAATTACCATTGGTACACGCGCGAACCGTGAAAATATTTTAGCCGAACTTGGAGAAGGCGATTTTTTTGGTGAATTGGCCCTTTTTGATGATGATCCTCGTTCTGCCAATGCCATTGCTACTATGGATTGTGAATTACTTGGGTTTTTCACGCAAGATCTAATGACATTGCAGGAGCGAAATCCTGTTCTTGGATTAAAGATTTTGTTCAATTTAGGCGGTGTGTTAGGTGATAGATTAAGGAGCACTAATAACTTGCTCATAAAAGAGCAAACAACTAAATCAAAATAATCAAAGTCGTGGAAAAACAAAAAAATTATTTTCAACTCATTTATCGAATAATCATTGGCCTCATTGCCCTTTGGTTTTTATCAATTATATGGCCCTTTATATCCCAAGTCGTCCTCATGTTGGTTTTTGCATTTCTGTTTACAACGGTTCTTCTTTCGAGCGTAGATGCACTAGAAAGAAAAATAGGCAGTCGCGGGTTGTCGGTACTAGCCGTGGTTGTAATTCTCCTGGGGGGAATCGGCACATTCCTCGGCAGTTTTATTTCCCAAATGTCTCAACAAGCGGCCGAATTTTCAAGTCGGATTGATAAAGAAACCCTAACTCAAGAATTCAAAACACTGGGCGATAAATTTACGTCTGCCATGCCGGAATTTCTTCAAAATATGCAACCTTCGGATGGAGACACTGCAGGAAAACTCAGTGAAATCATTAATTCTGTTGTGGGATCTCTCGCATCAATGGCAGGTGCTATTGGGAGTTTTTTCTTTATTGCAACTATGGTTTTCATTTTTACAATTATCTTATTAGCTGAATATCACGGGTTTAGAAAGTCATTAGTAAATGCCATTCCAAATAAATATTTCGAAGTGGGAATAAAATTAATTTATAATGTTGAAAAATCCGTATCCAGTTATTTACGTGGGCAGTTCCTTTCAGCCGCCAGTGTTGCTGCCATGTCAGTAGCCGGACTTTTACTTCTCAATTTTTATGGTGCCAATTTAACGCTCACTGTTTTTATTGGTATTATAGCTGGGTTGGCTAACCTTATTCCCCTTATCGGCCCGTTTGTGGGCATGATTCCTGCCGTTTTAATTGCATTTATGAATAATATTGGTAACGAAGCCGCCATGGCCCATACACTATTTGGAGCGATACCTTCACCCTTTTACCTTTTAGACATTGTATTAATGTTTTTAATTGTTCAACAAATTGAAGGCAATTTAATTACACCAACTCTCGTAGGAAAAAGTGTCGGCCTTCATCCTATCATTGTTATGATTTCTTTATTAATTGGTGGCACAATTTTAGGGCCTTTAGGTATGCTCTTTGCGGTCCCTGCTACAGGAGTGATGAAAGTCATCTTAACCGAGATTGCTTTCGTAAGAAAAAACGCCCATTTGCTATGACAGAATTATTCTTTTTCTATTCGAAATAATTTATAATTAGTAAAGGTTAAATAAACTTTCGTACCGTTTTCATAACGGTAAATCCAGAGTTGATTCTGTTTTTCTGAACCGTCTGAAATCATTTCGGTAGGACTCCCCATAATGTCCTCCACCTGAGAGATGGCCATTCCAAGCTCGATGGGTTTTATAGCCTCTTGAATTACTTTTTTACTTCTGAGAATTTCATCGATTTTTTGTCGGGTAATCCATACATCTCTCTTGGTTAATTTTAATTTTAGTTCATCTAAAATTCGTGCATTCGTTTTACTCAAACCGCCGGTTAATCGTTTCGTTTCTTCCAACGCATAGACAACAAACCTTAAAGAATTCAAATCTTTCAATGAATCCGCCATGGTTAATAAATCTGCTGCAATTCTATGTTTATATGTCGCTACTTCAAAGGTGAGCCCTGGGTCCATTTCTAATGCTTTATCAAAATAAGATAAGGCACGGTCATTCAATCCAATTTTATACAATTGTTCCCCTTGGTTCATTAACAGAGTAATTTTGAATCGTTTCACGTGGTGACTGATTTCAGGATGCCAACCAGACACCATGGTAACATGGGCAATCGCTGTGTCTCCATATCCTTTGTTTAACCAAATTTCTGCCCTTTCCACTTCTCGGAAAGCAATCTCTCGCAATCTTTCATTAATCACGCCGACTAATAATGTGTCGGCCATAGATTTTGCTCTGATATATCTTTCTACGGCGCGTTCAATCATGCCCCTTTCATCGAAGCTCATTCCCTCTCGCATTAGCTGATAGGGGAATTTTCTTTCACTTTCCACAATTAACTTTTTAGCACGATGGATATTGGCATGACTTGGGTCTTCATCCACAAATTCTTCTAATAATCTTTTCGCATTGATATAATCCCGGCGGTAATAATACATTTTTCCTGTATCACCTTTGGTCTTTCGACCGCCAAATAATACCGACGCTGTGGCATAAATTCCAGCCGTTTGAATGGTAAAGTTGTTTATTGGCGTTACATCATCGGAATCTTTAATGTGATTAATATTGGTATGGGTGTATTTCAAATCCACGCCAACAGCAAACCGATTGGACATGCCTGTATCAAGAATTATTCGTGCGCCCATGGTGAATGATTGAGACGGACCATATCCCGTGGGAGAACCGGCTGTCCCATATAGTTCAGAAAATGCAACTCCATATGTATATCGATATGTGGTGTACCAGCTTTCAAACCACTGAAGCATAAGTGATTGGCTCCAAGCCACCTCCATCATTTTGCCGGTAAATTTTGTTTCTGCAAGCCATGAAGTATTGGTTGCATTCCATTCACTGGGAATCGATGCAGGTAAAAATAGAGAAGAATAACGGAGATTAATGCCTGTATGCATATCAAGCCAACTATTGCCAAACCAATAATAGGCTAAGTTTGTTTTTAGTATATCCAAATCCAATTGATGACCCAGACGAGATGTAAAGCTCCCACCACTAAATTCCGTAACGTCTGATTCATAAGACATCCAATTGCTTTTAAGACTGCCTAATCCCAAAAATCCACCTCCGGCATTGAAGCCGAAACCATATCTTAGTTCCATTGGAATAAAATTGAGAGGACGGTGAAATTCTCTCCTTCTAAAAATACGGTCCCAGATATACCCTTTTTCATAATCGCCACTCAATTCCTCATCTATATTGAAAACCTTAAAAATTAGAGACTTGGATGTATCTTGAATGGCCGATACTTCACCGGCCAAAATAAAGGAGAAAAAGATTAAGATGATGGGGATTGATTTTCGTATCACAACCATTCAAAATAGGTGAATTTCACCACTCATCGCAAGGTATCCATTAAAGAATCCTTTGAAAAGGATTCTTTAAGAAAGAATTCTGTATATCCTAAGTCGAAAAGCAGTAATTTCTTAAACTTTATTTCGATGGGGAACTATCCCCCTTCATAATAATATTATTCATAGCATGGATCATTTGAAATTCATTAAACATATTATTCTATTGGCAACATTCACTATGTGGTTACCGGCTCAGGCATTTTCCATCGCAAGGATTCATTATGGCGGCGGCGGCGATTGGTATGGAGATCCAAGCAGTCTTTCCAATTTACTTGAGTACATATCGGAGCAAACAACTATTCTTGTAGAACCGAACGAATATCGAATTAAACTAACGGATCCAGAATTATTCAGTCATTCATACCTTTATTTGACCGGCCACGGAAATATTCGATTCACCGAGGACGGGGTAGGATATCTCAGGGATTATCTACTCAAAGGGGGATTTCTCCATGCAGATGACAATTATGGCATGGATGCCTCGTTTCGTCGAGAGATGAAGCGGGTTTTCCCGGATAAAGAATGGGTGGCACTTCCATTTGATCATAAAATTTTTCATGCTTTTTATGATTTCCCTAAAGGATTGCCCAAAATCCACGAGCATGATGGCAAACCACCCCAAGGGTTGGGATTATTTGATGGCGATCGACTCTTGGCCTTTTATTCTTACGAATCAGATTTGGGAGACGGGTGGGAGGATGCTGAAGTGCATCATGATCCTCAAACAATTCGCCAAGCTGCTCTCAAAATGGGTGTTAACATTGTATGGTTTTCTCTCACACAATGAATTTGATTTCCCAATATTTAACTGAGATTCGCCGAACGGCAATCGTGTATGACATCAAAATTACAGGATGGAAAATATACACTTTATTCCTCAGTTTGTTTATCGCAGGACTCATGGTAGAAAATATTTTTTATTTATCCAGTTTTACACGATTTGCTGTTTGGATGGTTATCATGAGTGCTATAATCATTGGAATTACCTGGTTCATTATTTCTGCCGTACAAATTAAAGCGAATGCCTTTGGGCGCTATCGTTGGTCTTATTTGGCACGAATAACAGGCAAACATGCACTACCAAAAGAAGATACGCTTATCAACGCCCTTCAGATAGAAAGGGATGTACAAGAATCCGAATCAACCGAACTCAGTCATGCATTTATCGATCAAACAACTCAAAAACTGAAAAAACTTAATCTACCGGAATTATTTCCATTGGAACGCATTTATCATTGGAAACGCATTACATTTATTGGACTAACAATCTCTATCTTATCTTTGGCTTTTACATGGAAGCATTCCATCTCATCTTTATACCGTTGGACCCACCCAAAAACAGAATTCATTGTTCCCAAGCCTTTTAAATTAAAAAGTTTATCCCAACACATGAATGTCTTAGGCGGGGAAAATACAGTCGTGTCATTCTCAGCAATCGGCGACATTCCCGATTCCCTTCAAATCGAATTCAAACCCGTGGCTTTCATTCCAGGAAGAGATTCACTGATTTTAAAAACAATCTACCCCACAAAAGATAAAAATAATTATACTGCAGAATTAAAAGAAGTATTCCAGAACTACCGTTACCGCGCATTCTATACATCAACACAATTTTGGCAGCCATGGGATGAAATTTCATCGAAAGATTATTCTATTTCTGTCACAGACCGTCCAACCATTGAGGATTTTTCTGTTACGATTCGTCCGCCAGAATACACGGGATTAATCCCACAAATTCAAAAGGCAAATCAAGCTGAAATCCAAGCACTAAATGGATCAAGCATTTCCGTTCATCTTCAATCGAATCAACAATTAGCTCAAGCAAAATTGATCTTAAATGGTGAAGCCCAAATGATGAAGGTGCAACGTAAAAACGCCCAATATAATTTTATCATCAAAGAAGATGGAGAATTTTCCATTTATTTAACGGACATTCGCGGAATTACAAACCGAAATCCCATTCCTTTTAAGTTACAAATGATTCCTGATCTAACACCGGAAATGACTATCATCCAACCACCGCCTATTGTGGAATTGGGTGGTGACCAATCTATTCCTATTATGATGACGATTGAAGATGACTTTGGTTTTTCTAACCTTCAGCTTGCCTATGAAATCCAACGACCAAGTTATATTCAAATGGAACCATTTATATCCATGTTCAGCATACATATAGAGGATCCAAACCAGTCCCGTCAGGATATCAATACAGTTTGGAACTTGGTGCCCCTTGGCCTTATGCCGGAAGATGAAGTTCATTTTCATTTTGAATTATACGATAATGATGATATTTCTGGTCCTAAAAAATCTATATCCGGGACTTTTATCGCCCGGTTACCGTCACTCAATGACTTATTTCATTCATTTAATGAAAGCGGAAGTGAAATTTCTGATGCTGTGGAAATGGAGTTAGCAGAAATACATAAACTTCAGAAACAGTTGGAAAAAGCGGAATTAACCCTTTTAAAAACAGATAAGCCCAATTGGAAAGACCAGCAAGCGCTGAAAGAAACTCTGGAATCGGTTCAAGATAAATTAACTGATTATGAAGCGTTGTCAGAACAATTGGACGCATTGAATAATACCGGTGAAAAGCATCAATTATTTTCAGACAACTTGATGGAAAAATTCAAAGATTTGCAAAAATTAATTGAAGATATTTTTCCACCGGAAATGCTTCAGAACATGGATTGGATGCATCAGGCACTTGAAAATATGAATTCAAAAGATTTGCTTAGTGCTTTAGAAAATCTATCAAATAATTTGGAGCAAATCGAACAGGAATTGGATCGATTTCTAGATATATTTAAACGGGTAAAAGCAGAGCAGCAAGTAGATGAATTGCGAAAACGAATCCAGCAATTGGTCGAGAATCAAGATAATATTGATGAACAAATCAGACGGACAACACGCCAAACGGACCCTTCGATTTTTGATCGATTAAGTCTGGAGGAAAAAATGAGCCAGAACGAATTGGATGAAATTCTGGATGCCATGAATGCTGCTGCAAAAGACGTAAAGGACTTTAGCCGAAAGACGGCCAAAAGTTTGGAAGATTTATCTGATTCAGAACAAGCTCAATCTTCTGAAAACCATTTAAATGAAACTGTTCAAAGTCTAAAAAAACAAAACTCCTATTCAGCAATGGATCATAGTTACGCCGGCCTTCAATCATTAGAATCTATGGAATTGTCCATGGAAAATATTTTAAACGATTTTCAAAGGGAAACAACCCAGGATATGGCCCGTAAATTCAGATCTATTTTGCGTGATGTCCTCACCCTTTCGAAAGCTCAAGAATCTTTGAAAAATGAGACAGGAGATATTCCCAGAAATTCCCCCCGATTGGGCGATTTAGCTGGAAACCAGCAAATGCTTCAAGACCAACTGTCTCAAACGATGAACAATACGATGACCTTATCACGAGAAACATTTATGGTTTCTCCTGATATGGGCCGGAAACTGGGGATGGCCTATGCTCAAATGGAAACTTCTAAGGGAAAACTGGCTGAGCGGAATGGTAGCGCGTCTTTAGGGAATCAAGGACAGGCAATGGCTGCGTTAAATGAAGGTGCAAAAACGATTATTCAAACGATTAAACAAATGCAGGAAGGTGGCTCTGCCAGCGGTTATGAAGCATTCTTGAAACGTATGGAAGAAATGGCGGGACAACAACAGGGGATTAATAACCAGGGGATGCAATTAGCACTCGGTCAAATGGCATCTTCCATGCAGGAAGGACTGATGCAGCAAATGTTAGCTCAACAGCAAGGTGTTCGGAAGTCGCTCCAACAAATGATGGATGAAATGGAACAAGCTGGAGAACAAGGATTAGGAGATTTATCAGGCATTGCCAATGAAATGGACCAAGTCATCAAGGATTTAGAGCGAAAACAGTTTAACCGGCAAACATCAGACCGTCAGCAACGGATTTTATCTCGTATGATTGACAGCCAAAAATCAATGACACAACGGGGGTTTGAAGAAGAAAGAAAATCAGATACAGCCACACAGGTTGTATTCGCCGGGCCTTCGGGATTACCCCAAGATTTGGGACAGAGACAATCGCTCATTATGAATGCCATGAACCATGCTTTAAAGTCGGGGTATTCCCGTGATTATCAAAAAATGATCCGACGCTATTTCAATGCACTTAGTGAGGCGGAAGCAGTCATTATGCCTGATACAAGTACCTCAATTCAAATAGAAGGAATCAACCCTTGAAGCATCTTTGGCCTTTGTTGATAATCGTCCAATTAACTGCCCAAATTGAGGTCCTCCCGGAAGGACAAGCGGCATTTGTCCAAGCCATGGCTATGGAACAGGCGGGCAATCTGGATGGGGCAATCCAAATCTATAATCAAATATTAAACGGCGACCCTAACAACCAGCCGGCCTATTTTCAATTAAGAAATATTTATTCTAAAACCGGGGATCCAGCTGCAGGAATTCCATTGATTAAAAATTGGCTGAAAAATCATCCCGAAGATCTCCAATCCGAATTAACACTTGGGGAGTTTTATTTTCGCAATCAAGAGCAGGAGAAAGCGTTGGAAATCTGGCGCCATTTTAGAAAAACTAAATTAACCAATCAGACCACTTATCGGCTCTTGTTCCACACCTATATTCGATTTGGTCAAACGGAAGCCATGGAATCTCTCGTCCGTGATGGAAGAGACCAATTTAATGAACCTCATTTCTTAGCCATTGACTTGGCAAATTATTATCAATCCCGACAAACATACGACCGATCTTTAAGAGAATATTTGACCTTAATTCGGCATCAAAAACAATATTTGAGATATGCGACTGACCGTATTTTACTCATGAGCGATGATTCAACAACCCATGAATTGATTGACTCCACCCTGTTGTCTGCGTCAGCTATCATTCCAGAAGTAAAAATAATATCAGCGGGATTTTATTATAAAACTGGACAGTTTCAAAAGGCGCTGGATCAACATGAAAAAATGGGTGTAAATAATCCGGGTGATTCAAAACGATGGCTGGTTTTTTCTGAAAACCTTATGAAAGAAAAACAATATGAATTGTCCATTCGCGCTTATCATTACTTTCTACAAAATATGACTCAAAAAGACCCTTCCATATTGGGCAAAACTTTATTGGGTTTAGGACAAGCATACGAAAATCAAATTATTCAGAACCAAACGGAATTACAATTTGTGAAATGGTACCCTGACAATGAATTTTTTCAACCCATTCGAGTAAAAACACCTAATATCTTGGATGATCCATTGGCCAATACAATAGAACATTATCAATCCATTCTGGTTTTACTCCCACCATCACAACCAACCGCCACTGTGCATTTTCGTTTAGGGGAAATCCAATTAAATTTTCTGCAGGATATGGGTGGTGCAAAGATTTCCTACGAAACAGCGCTTGCATCTCTTCCCAATGTAGATCTTACCAAAAAAATCCAAACCCGAATCGGTGATTTATTATTGTCTACCGGCCAATATGCTAAGGCCATTGAATATTTTAATCAGCGTTCAACCTTAACTAATATTGATACATATACCATTAGGTACTTGAATAGTCTATTATTTAATCTGAATATTAAGCAGCCGTTGGCCTTTCTGGATTCTACTATTTATTCTATGGATCCAAACCATCAATTTTTTAATGACTTGATGGAAATACATGATTTAATTACCCATTATTATTCAGACGGCACCCGAGACGATCGAATGGCGTTTGAATCATTTTTCCAAGGAGAGGCATTGGTCAGACAGTTTAAATTACAGGAAGCTATTGAAACATTCGATTATATCAGTCAGCGTCACCCCGACGCATTAATTACACCTCTTTCCACATTAAGAAAGGCACTTTTATTATTACAATTTGATCAACCAGAGTCTGCCCTTTCTGCTGCTTTATCTATAGAAAATACTTCCCTCAAAGATCGAGGCCTGGCATTAGCCGGAGAAATTGAAGAACGGTTTTTAGGAAATCCCAAGAATGCATTGAGTCATTATCATCGAATTTTATCTGAATGCAAATCATCCCTTTTGGTTGAACCGATACGCCTCCACATTCGAAAATTATCCAAACCACAGGAGAGTTAATTGAGACCATTCATCCCAACTATTTTGCTACTTATTCAATTTGGCTTTAGTCAAAAAATACTCATCCCCATGGATCAAGCACAAAAAGATCATTTGAAAGCCTATGGAACTGCATATTGGATCTTGAATGAGAATATTAATGTTGAATGGATTTTGAATTATCGAGGAGGTACATTTTTGATTGATAGTTATCCAGACGTTGAGCAGGAATGTCGTGTCCGTGGTGTATCTTATGAGGTTATTGGCGCAGAACAAATATTGGCTATTTATAATGAGGTAGAAGTCAATAATATGGATGTAGTCCTGCTAGAAAAGGCACCCAAAATTGCCATTTATACCCCACCGGGAAAACAACCCTGGGATGATGCGGTAACTTTGGCCCTTACCTATGCAGAAATCCCCTATGAAACACTTTGGGACGAAGAAGTCTTTAATGGCACATTAGGTCAATATGATTGGCTTCACTTGCACCATGAGGATTTCACCGGACAATATGGAAAATTCTATCGAAATTATCACACGGCGGCGTGGTATATTGATCAGAAACAACAATTTGAATCCATGGCACAAAAGCTAGGTTACCATTCTGTCCATGCCCAGAAAAAGGCCTTGGCACAGATGATTAAAAATTATGTGGCCAATGGGGGGTTCCTTTTTGCCATGTGCTCTGCCACGGATTCATTTGATATTGCACTGGCAGCGATAAACGTGGATGCAGCCCATTCCGTTTATGATGATACCCCCATCGATAAAAATGCGGTCGATAAAATGGATTTTAACCAAACCCTGGCTTTCACCAATTTCATCATTAACCCTGACCCAATGGTTTATGAATATTCTGACATTGATTATCCGCCTAGCGATAATCCAATCGTCCGCGGTGCTGAAGCCGATTATTTTACCCTGTTTGAATTTTCTGCAAAATATGACCCTGTACCAACGATGTTGACCCAAAATCATGTGACTATTGTCAAAGGATTTATGGGACAAACCACTGGGTTCAATCGCGATAATGTTAAAAAACATGTGTTAATTATGGGAGAAGACACCACAACTCCACAAGTGAAATATCTTCATGGCAATCAAGGGCAGGGAACCTTTACTTTTTTAGGCGGTCATGATCCAGAGGATTATCAGCATTTTGTGGGCGATCCTGAAACAGATCTTTCTCTTCACAAAAACTCTCCCGGATATCGCCTTATCTTGAATAACGTTCTTTTCCCTGCGGCCCGTAAAAAGGAACGAAAAACTTAGCATGGATCTGCAAATGGTTACTGGAGATTTGGAAAGTGCCATTATGGTTTCTACCAAAATACCTGAGTTTGATTTTCCTTACAACATAGAGGAATATAACAAACGATTGGATGAATCTGAATTGGTCTTAACTGCTGAATTGGATGGTCATCCCATTGGGTTTAAGGTGGGATATGATCGTTTTAAGGATGGATCATTTTATTCCTGGATGGGGGGAGTCATACCAAATTATCGAGGCCGGGGAATTGCGTCCAATTTGGCTGATGTTCAGGAAGATTGGGCCAAATCAAATGGATATACATCCATCAAATTAAAAACCCGAAATAAACATGAAGCGATGATTGCATTTGCCATTGACCGGGGATTCGATATCATTGATTCAGAACCCAATGATGATATCCAAGAAATGAGAATCTGGATGGAGAAAAAATTATAGCCGCGAAGTGCGCGAAGAAACACTGAAATATATTCCCAATTCGTGGTTCTTAGCAAACATAATGACAAAATATTATGTGGATACAAAAAGAAATATCATTAAATCCGAGACAAAGAGGGTTTCACCTGATCACAGATGAAGTGCTGAAACACTTGTCTGAAGTCCAAGAAATTGAAGTTGGAACCATGCAGGTTTTTATCAAACATACTTCCGCTTCACTGACCATTAATGAAGATGCCGATCCGACGGTCCGAGACGACTTTGAATCGCACTTTAACCAAATGGTACCGGAAAATGCGCCATATTACCAGCACACTTTTGAAGGGCCTGATGATATGCCAGCTCATTTAAAATCATCGATTTTGGGTTCTTCGGTGAACATCCCAATCACAGATGGAAAACTTAATTTGGGGACATGGCAGGGGATATATTTATGTGAGCACAGAAACCGTGGGGGAAGCCGAAAATTGGTGGTGACAATTCAAGGGAAATGAATGATTCGAAAAAACCTAGTCCTTTGGGCCGCAGGTCATATTCGCTGGAACAGCAATATCAAATAGATGCGGGTAGGGGCGATCTTTTCTTTTTTCTTTTTCTATAAACTCTTCTTCTTTTATCCCATCGCCTACATTTGGATTCCATCTTCGCTCTTCTCTAATCGTTGAGACTGTTAGTCCTTCATAATTATGGGCTGGATAAACCAAAGTGTCATCTGGATAGGTAAACAGTTTATTTTTACAACTATTGAATGTATCCGCTGCTGAACCACCTTGAAAGTCCGTTCTTCCCGTACCACCAATAAATAGTGTATCCCCGGTAAATAACATATTATCTATATAATATGTGGTGCTTCCTTTTGTGTGCCCTGGCGTATGGATAGCTGTGATCCACTCTGTTCCTAATTTTATTTGATCTCCATCATCCAATAAAACATCAGCATCCTTTACCCCAGATTTAGAACCCATATAAATCTTAACACCCAAAGAATTTCTTATTTTGTTTGCGGCTGTAATATGATCAGCATGCACATGTGTTTCTAAAATACCAACAAGGGTAAGCCCTAATTTTTTGAGGAGGATTGTATCTCTCAAAAAGTTTTCTAAAACAGGATCAACAATGACAGCTTCTTTTGATTCAACCTCAAAAATCAAGTAAGTATAGGTCCAAGTATCTTGATCAAATAATTGACGCGTTTTAATCATCCTATATTCTTTCCATAACCTTACAATTCGTAAAAATTAATTATAGAGGTTTGCAAAATAATTACTCGTTTTGTTTGGCTTCATTCCAAATGGCATCCATTTCCTCCAAGGATGAATCTTCTACCATTTTGCCTCTTTTTTTCAATTCTGCTTCCACTTGAGAAAAACGGTCGGTGAATTTCTTATTCGTCCTCCGCAAAGCATCTTCAGCCGGGATATCCAAGAATCGGGCCAGATTTACAACAGAAAACAATACGTCTCCAATTTCTTCAGCAATATGTTCTTTCGCGTTATTGGATTGTGCTTCTTTTAATTCCACAATTTCTTCATGAATTTTATCCCAAACCTGTTCCACCTTATCCCAATCAAACCCGGCATAACTGGCTTTTTGCTGAAGTCTCTGGGCTCGGATCAATGCGGGTAACGTTTTGGGCACACCATCTAACCGTGAATTCCGATTTTTTTCTTTATGTTTTTCTGCTTCCCAATTCTGTTTGGCATGAAATGCTTTATCTGCCTTGGCATCTCCAAAAACATGTGGATGCCTACGAACCAGTTTTTCATTTACATTGTCCAAGGAATCATTGATGTTAAAATGTCCATTTTCTTCTGCAAGCACCGCTTGGAATATGACATGAAGCAATATATCGCCTAATTCTTCTTTCAGTTCAAACCAATTTTTATTATCTACACTTTCTATCACTTCATAGGCTTCTTCCAAAAAATAGGGCAGTAAAGATGCGTTGGTCTGCTCACGGTCCCAAGGACATCCATCCGGCGCTTTTAAGCGCTTAACAATTTTAATCAGTTCTTCAAATTTTTCCTGAACTGCGTTACTCATCTATTAAATTTTCCCATTTGCAATGCTGTAAATATTCATCTTCTTTTCCTGTCATAACTTTTTTATCAACCGTTGTTTGGTCATCATAATTCAATAGATGCAAGCCACCATGAATAATCAATCTTCCTATTTCTTTCGCAAAAGGTTCGTTAAATTTATTTGCATTTTCTTTGGCTCTGGGAATACTGATATAAATTTCACCCTCCACCACTTCCTCCTTATAATCGTTCATTCGAAATGCAATGACATCGGTCCATTGATTTTTATTGAAAAATTCTTTTTTCAGTCCACTTAATAATTCATCGGAACCAAATATGAACGAAATGCTTGCATCTTGAATTTCTTCTGACTTCAAAACATTTTTTATAATTAAAATAACAGCTGATTTGTTCAGACCCTCAAGTATGGGGTCTATTTCAACTTTTATTGATATCAAGCTTTGGCAACCTCTTTAGATTTGTCACCATTGTTGTCATCTGGATATTCAATACGAATATGGTAGATTCCTCTTAACACCGGCAAAAGACCTGTGGTGCCATCTACATTCCCCTTAATTCGGGTGAGTTCATCCATTGTGAGGGGACATTCAGACAATTGACCGGCATTGATTCTCATATCGACGATTTTATCAATCATTTCCTCAATCTTCATGATATCCGGTTTTTGGATTGATCGAACGGCCGCTTCAACAGCTTCACAAATCATAAGGATACCCGTTTCTTTTGAATTGGGTTTTGGGCCGGGATACTGAAATTGTTTTTCATTCACTTTCCCATCACCAGCCTCTTCTAAGGCTTTTCGATAAAAATATTCAACCCTCGTGGTGCCGTGGTGCATGGGAATAAAATCACTCACAATATTTGGCAGGCCGTATTCTTTTGCCAGATTTAATCCTTCTGTTACATGGTTTTTAATTATTTTTGCACTCATAACTGGTGTAAGAGAATCATGTTTGTTTTTGCCACTATACTGGTTTTCGATAAAATATTCGGGACGTGCCATTTTACCCAAATCATGGTAATAAGCACCGACGCGACATAAGAGAGAATTGGCTCCAATGGCATCGGCACATGCTTCTGCTAAATTCCCAACAACAATGCTATGGTTAAACGTGCCGTTGGCTTCATGCTGAAGCCTTTTTAGGAGTGGGTGCTGAAAATCAAGCAACTCAATCAGCGTCAGGTTCGTGGTAATACTAAAAGATACTTCCAATATGCCAATCAGTCCGTAGGTCACTATGGGTGACAATACTGCCACTACACCCAAATTCATCATATCATATCCCATTATTGGCAAAGGATGCCCCTTAAATAATCCCTGACTAACAATGGCCAAAGCACTACTCCCAACTAATGCAAAAATTGCTGTAAAAAGTTGGCTACGGCGGCGAAGTTGGCGAACGGCGAAAATCCCTACGGAAGATGTGAACATAGACGTAACCATAAATTCAACATTATTACCGATAAGAATTGCCACGAGTAAGATGATGGAGGTAATTCCCATAAACCCAATCCGAGCGTCAAACATGATCGTAAGCACCATAGCCGCCACTGTAATTGGGATTAAATATTCCGATAATTCCAGCTTTTGGGTAAATAAATATGCAAGGCCAACTTCAATTGTAAATATGAGTGCGAGCAGCAGCACCATTTTCCAATCTTCAAAAATGGTTGTCCGGTAGGTGAGAAGGAACGTAAAAAAGAATGAAATAATTATGCCAATAACTAAAATTCGTCCTAAATAGGATAGCGCTACATCAAGGCCTTTGTCTTCTCGAGCCTTGATATCTATGGCAACAGACAATGAATGAAGTTTTTGTAAATCATCCGCTGTAATCCGTGTATTGGCATCCACTATTCTTTCATTTTTCAGAATAATCCCTTTATTTCTCGGTACACGATCCTGCCTCGCCTTTTGTCTCCGTTCGGTGGTTTCGCGATCAAAAATTATATTGGGCTTCATAAATTCTATAATTAGGGAATAACCCAAATCTCTGCGAACATCCCCTTCATCAGAAAATATATTGGTCACTTCTACTCTCGCCTTAGTCCAGGCATTTTGTAAGTCGTTATAAGTGCCTGGCTCCGTTAATTCCGGTGCTTCATTATTTCCAATATTGACAGCCACTTTATGACTGACAATTTCTGATATTCCAATATCATAGATACCCTCAGCCCACCGGTTTCTGGAAATTTGGATAATATCATTCTCCAATTTTTCTAAATCAATCCTAGACGTATCCTGTGGGTTTGATAAAAAAACATTCGCCCATTTTTCATTATTAGAAGCAAATGGGAATTCCCCGTTAATTCGTGCCATTAAAATATCTAAAGCAGCACTATCAGATTGAAATACAATTCTGGCCGCATCATATTGATTTGAGAATCGGTTTCTATAGAGTGAATTTTGAGAATCAGACAATTTTTTATTCGCGTTTTGAATCGATTTCACTAAGTTAAAATATTCCCCAACACCTACTACTTGATCATCAACAACTTCCTGAGAGCGGGAAAATAAAAATGACTCCGATTTTATCGCTTCATCCAAATCTGATTGGAGTTCAATCGCGGTTTTTAAAATGGGGAAATTAAATGGGGCGACGACCTCTTCTCTGGCTACATCATTCAATTGATAAGAATAAATCAATGCCTTTCCCTGTGGAAAAAATAAGGATAGGATGGCAATCACCACCAATAAAATGGCAATTTGACGCCAATAATGATTCAAAATACTCCATATTTGATCCGTTAAAGAAGGCTTATTGGGGATACGTACCATTACATCGCCTTGACGGAATTAACAATATTTTTTGAAATGATGAGGCGCTGGATTTCGCTGGTTCCTTCACCGATCTCAAGGATTTTGGCATCCCGAAAATACCGTTCAACATCATACTCTTTTACGTAGCCATATCCACCATGGATCTGAATAGCTTCGGTTGTGGTTCGCATGGCAGTTTCACTGGCAAATAATTTCGCCATGGCTGCTTCTTTTTGAATATCTAATCCTTGATCCTTCATCCATGCGGCGTGAAATGTAAGCAGTTTAGCTGCTTCTATTTCTGTGGCCATGTCAGCCAATTTATTGCCAATAGCTTGAAATTTATGTATTACTTTTCCAAAGGCTTTTCTTTCTGCTGCATATTTTAATGCGCGCTCATAGGCACCCAGCGCTGTACCAACTGAAAGGGCGGCAATAGAAATTCTTCCCCCGGTTAATGTTTTCAGGAATGTTTTAAAGCCTATTCCCGGGGTACCCAGCATATTTTTTGCTGGGACAGCCATATCTTCGAAGAAAATCTGGCGTGTATCGCTGGCACACCATCCCATTTTCTTTTCTTTGGGATTAATAATCAAACCCGGTGTGTTGGTTTCAATAATAAAGGCCCCAATTCCCTTATCTTCATCTCCCTCAATCACCCGTGCGGTTAAATTTAGAATTCCCGCCTCTCCCACATTTGTGATAAAAATTTTACCGCCATTGAGAATATATTCATCCCCTTTTTTTACAGCGGTAGTTTTGGTTGCGCCAGCATCACTCCCAGCATCCGGTTCGGTAAGCCCAAAAGCACCAATCATTTCTCCGGAAGCCAGTGGTGGTACGAATTTTTTCTTTTGTTCCTCGGATCCTGCTATAACAATCGGCATTGTCCCTAGAGACGTATGTGCCGCCATGGTGATAGCAACCGATGCGTCGGCTCTGGCCAGTTCCATGACTGCAGCCGCATAGGCGACCGTATCCATTCCAGCACCACCTAATGATACTGGGATGGGAATCCCCATAAGACCCAACTCAGCCATTTGATGAACTAAATTTTTGGGAAATTTTCCTGTTGCGTCTAATTCTCTTGCCACAGGTGTGATTTCGTTATCTGCAAAGTCACGGACCATTTCCACCAGCATGGTATGCTCATCTGTAAAAAATAATGTATCCATTTTTCTCTTATTAATTAAATTTAAATAGTTAAGGTGTTTTCCATCAATTGAGCCTTACCAGCGAATGGCTGCAGAAGCCCATGTATATCCGGCCCCAAAAGCAGCTAAAATAATATAATCCCCTTTTTGGATTTTTCCCTCTTGGTGGGCTTCTGTTAAGGCAATCGGTATGGACGCAGCAGTAGTATTACCATATTTATGAATGTTGCTGTATAAACGATCCATGCCAATTCCCATCCGTTTCGCCACGGCTTGGCTAATCCTGTTATTGGCCTGATGAGGTATAATTAATTTTATATCTTCCATTGTCAGACCATTTTCATCCATGGCTTCCTGAATGACCTCCGGAAATCGTTTCACGGCATTCCGAAATACTTCTCGACCATTCATCTTGGGGGATAATCGACCATGGGCAATGGCTTGTTTATTATGAATCCAAACGCCGGGAGCGGAACCGGGCCCTTCCATCCAAAGATTCTTCATATCCTTTCCTTGGCAATGGAGATGTGTCGAAAGAATTTCGCTGTCATCATCACTGGTTTGAATAATGGCTGCGCCAGCGCCATCCCCAAAAAGAACGGCAATATCTCGGCCTCGTGTCGTTTTGTCAATCAACTTTGTTTGTGTTTCTGCTCCAACGATTAGGGCTGTTTTTGCCATACCACTGCGTATAAATTGGTCTCCCACAGAAAGACAGTATACAAAAGCAGAGCAAGCTGCTTTAATATCAAATGCAGCTATATTCCGGAGATTAAGTTTATCTTGAAGTTGCGCACTGACTCCAGGGAAAAAATAATCTGAGGACAAGGTTCCTACAATCACAAGGTCTATATCTTCTGAAGATACGCCAGCCATTTCCATGGCTTTTTTTGATGCACTAATCGCCAAATCTGATGTGGCTAAATCTTCGGTAGCCCACCTTCTTTCCTTTATACCAGATCGTGTTTGAATCCATTCATCAGAGGTTTCCATTATTTCCTCTAAATCGGCATTCTTAACCACATTCTCGGGAACTTCAAAACCTAAACCGGTAATTTTACTTTTATGCATAGAATCCTATCATATTACTCAGAAAGTTGAATGTCCCTGACATTCAGCTGAATATTTGATTGGCCCTGCCACTGATTAACCTCAACTACGTAGGCTATATCCACAGGAACACCTCGAATCAAATCCTCATAATGGGAAGATAATTTGAACCCAACAGCAGGATAATTCCTACCATTTTGGCTGACGATAAAACGGATATGTTCTCCCTTCCCCATGAGTCGCGGCTGGCCAGAGATTGATAAATTTCTACTCACAAATTTTGGGCGCATGTTTCCTGGTCCAAAAGGACCCAATTTTTCTAAAAATCGCATAAAGCGAGAATTGATATCGGTTAAGGCCATTTCGCCATCAATGCTGATAGCGGGTATCAAATCATCATTGGTCAGTATTTTATTCACATTTCTTAAAAATAATGATTTAAAATTTTCAAACTTATCCTCACGTACTGTCAACCCAGCCGCCATGGGATGGCCACCGTAACCTTCAAGAAATTTAGCGGCATAGGAAAGTGCTTCATACAAATCGAGGTTGGGAATACTCCGTGCTGATCCTTTTCCAATTCCTTCCTTATCAAATGCTATCACAATTGCAGGACGGGAAAATTCATCCTTGATACGGGAAGCCACAATACCTACCACACCAGGGTGCCACCCTTTGGAGCCAATGATCACCACCTTGTTATTCTCCAAATCCACCTGAGAATGGACGAGGCGAATGGCATCATTCACGATATCCTCCTGGATGAGTTGGCGACGTTTATTTTCCCGGACTAAGATTGAAGCTAATTCTTCTGCTCGCGTTTTATCAGAAGTGGTCAGTAATTCAACTGTACGATTTGCATCTCCCATTCGGCCTGCAGCATTGATCTTTGGGGCCAAGCCAAAAACCAGTTTTCCCACATTAAGGGATTCCCCCACCAATCCTGTTTGAACTAATAATTGATGAATTCCAGGACTTTTAGACTCTTCTAATTGATCCAAGCCGCCATGGACCAAGACTCTATTTTCATCCAAAATTGGTACCATATCTGCTGATGTGGCCAGGGCAACCAAATCCAAATAATTCAACCCAACGTTTTGACCAATTCCGCTTTTTTCTGAAAGCGCAGAAATTAATTTAAACGCGACACCACACCCGCACAGACCTTTGAAGGGATACTCACAACCTTTTTGTTTCGGATTGAGGACTGCATAGGCATTGGGCAGTTTTTTATCGGGTATATGGTGATCGGTAATAATAATATCAACCCCATGCTCATTCGCATAATCTACTGGCTGAAACGCATTGATACCACAATCACAGGTAATGAGCAAATCGGCACCGATAGAATGTGCGTAATCAATTCCGCCAGAGGATAATCCATATCCTTCTTTTTCTCTATGGGGAATATAATATTCAACTATTGCATTGAGATCTTTTAGACCTAAATATAGTAAAGAGGC
>Ga0209402_10000069_pt1 | contig 118741 bp, 117 predicted proteins | sample ArcticOcean_MG_C_3_FD_187437 | JGI IMG/M metagenome (GOLD analysis project Ga0209402, IMG submission 187437) | Marine microbial communities from western Arctic Ocean - ArcticOcean_MG_CB8_126 (SPAdes) (version 2) | ecosystem: Environmental > Aquatic > Marine > Oceanic | place: Arctic Ocean...
CGGCAGTTTCACAGATGAGAGTATTCTGTGAAATTGTCAATTCCGTGACTAAAAGGAATGGTACCCCTAACTGGACTCGAACCTGGGTCTCCGGTTTAGGAATTGTACCTGGGGTGTTTTAGAAGGTCTCTTTGAGGATTAGATTATCTTCATTTGTACTCAGCACAGAGGCTAATCATCACTAATAGTATTAGCCCATATTCTTACGCCCTCAAGGGTTTGTGACCATTTTGCGACCATAATTCATAGTGGCGCCAAGAGGTTTAAAAGGCGACCCCGACCAGATTCGAGCTGGCAATGTTGGCTTCAACAAGGCCGTATGCAAAACCGCTACATCACCAATCAGGGTCTTAATATTCCATCTAGCAAGTGTTGTCACATTTTTCAGGAGATAAATAAAGGTTTAGAATCCTCCGAAGAAAACAAATACAATCTCAAATGCCTTGCCAATTAATAGCATGTGATAATAAGGAAAAACCATGAAGTACGACACCATAATTATTGGTTCAGGCTCAGCTGGCTCAATTCTTGCAACTAGGCTCACTGAAGACCCTAACCATTCTGTATTACTACTCGAGGCTGGAGACGATTTTTCAGAAATAGATAGTCTTCCAGAGGAAGTCAAATACGGTTACAAAACTAGTAATGAAATCTGGACGAGCGAACATAACTGGCAATTTACTGCGCGTGGCACCGAAGACGCCACCATTGATATCCCAAGGGGGAAGATAACGGGAGGTTCTAGTGCCATAAACGGCCAAATCTTCCTTAGAGCGATACCAGAAGACTTCGACGACTGGGTGTCATGGGGAAATGACAAGTGGAGTTTTCAAGACGTGCTCCCTTACTACAATAAGATAGAAACAGACATGACTTACCAGGAAAACCCAGGGGATTTCCATGGTTCAGAAGGACCAATAATTTGTCATAGATTTCCAGAAGAGGAATGGCTTCCTGGATCGAAGGCTTTTCTTGATGCTTGTTTGGAATCAGGTTATCCCTATTGTGAAGATGCAAATCTTCCAGACACCGGTGGGGTGGGACCGATACCTCTAAATAATCCAGACGGTATCAGATGGTCAACAGCAATTGGCTATCTAAGTATGTCTCGATCAAGACTTAATTTGACCATCAAGGCAAATGTGTCTGCCAAAAAGATCTTATTTGACACCTCTAATGACAAGCCTCAGGCATACGGTGTAGAAGTCCTATCGCAAGGCGAAAATTTTACAGTAGAAGGGCATGAGATCGTGCTGTGTGCTGGAGCTATTGGAAGTCCCCACCTACTTTTGCTCTCCGGAGTGGGACCAAAATCTGATCTGGCAGAACACGGGATAGAATGCGTATTTGATTCACCTGGAGTAGGTCAAAATTTAAGAGATCATCCGTTGCTCCCTTTGAAATGGGCCACAAACCCAAGTCTTACATTGGATCCATTTGGCCCCAGCGGGCAAATTCTTCTGAGATACACTGCGGATCAATCGTCGTTGAAAAATGACATGATCGTATATTTTTTTGCTGTAACCAGTAAAAGAAGAGACCAAGGTGGAGCCAAGTCAAAACCAATCGGAATAGGGGCTGGCTTAGGTTTAAATCTCGCATTATCGAAAGGTGAACTTAAGCTATCAACCACAAACCATACCGACCAACCATACCTTAACTATAACCTGTTGGATGACCCCGAAGATATGAGACGGTATCGCGACGGAGTAAGAATGCTTATATCATTAGAAGCCCACCCTTCGATGCGTGAACTGGTCGATTACCGCCTGGAACCAACTGACGAAGATCTTGCCACCGATGAGAACCTTGATGGTTGGATTAGAAAAAATGTAGGGACTGGTCATCACGTTTCATGTACGAACAAAATGGGACCTGAATCTGACCCTATGGCCGTGGTCGATCAACACGGCAAAGTCTATGGAGTTAAAAATCTCAGAGTTGCAGATGCCTCAATAATGCCGGACTGTGTGAGAGCTAATATAAACGTTACGGTAATGGCTATAGGTGAAAAAATATCTGACTTTATAAAGGAAGGATTCTAGTGACCTAACCCGACATTGGCATCCCTGAAAAGTGGTTCGGGAAATGCCCGGGCACTCACACTATTTGACTACAATGGATATCTAGAACCACGTCGACCCAGGTACGCATATAGAAGCTTCAGAGAAGATGAATGCAGTCTTAAAGGGTTAATATTTTAAAAAAGGACTTACAAATTTATCTGTTAACATTCGATTAGTAAGTGGGTAGAAAAAGCATTTAAAACGCATCAAGCGGACGGTAGGAGACTAAAATGGAACTTGGTTTATTTCTGATGCCCCTACACAGGCCTGACAGCTTTCATGCAGATACCTACGATCAAGACCTTAACCTCATGGAAGTCGCAGATGATCTGGGTTACACCGAGTCATGGATCGGAGAACATTTCACTATGCCATGGGAGAACATGCCGTCACCTGAACTTTTTGTGGCAAGAGCTCTGGGTGTGACTTCCCGGATGAAGTTTGGTATCGGAGTATCCCTGCTCCATATGCATCATCCTGCTCATGTAGCTCTAAGAATAGCTCAACTCGATCATCTAGCACGAGGCCGCCTGTATTTCGGTATTGGTTCAGGGTCTGGAACCGAATGGAATAAGGAAATATTTGGAGTCGATACTGCGCGGGAAGATATCCACAGCCAGATGATGGAGGCTGTATCAGTTATCCAGCAGTTTTGGGCTGGGAAACCATTCCACCACAAAGGAACCTTTTATGACACAGGCATTCCTGAGCCAAAAGGAGACACCCTATTTGATTACCACATGATTCCGTTCCAGAAACCGCATCCGCCCATCGCAGTTGCAGGTAGTAGCCCAAGCTCAGGAACCCTGTCTGTAGTAGGTGAGAAAGGGTGGATTCCTATGAGTACTTGTTTTCTACATGAAATGCACCTACCAAGCCATCGTGACGTGGTAGTCAAAGGAGCGTCAAAAGCAAACCTAGAAGCTCCTAGATCAAAGTGGCGAATTTCAAGAGAAATATATGTAGCAGAAAACGGGGAAGAAGCAAGAAAGGAAGCATTGGAGGGCCCGATGGGACAATTCTTCCAGGACTATTGGATTCCGTTATTGGGTTCGGGAGGTGGACTAGAAGGACTGAAATTAGACCCCAACATGGCAACTGAAAAAATTACTCCTGAATATATGCTTGAAAACCTGTGGATCGTGGGTGATCCAGATGAATGTGCTAATCGTTTGCGAAAACTTCACGGGGACGTAGGTGGATTTGGTACGCTTCTGGCACTATGCCACGACTGGGGCGATATGACCCCAAAGTGGCATAGATCACTTGAGTTGCTAAGCAAGGAAGTCTTACCCGCACTTTCAGACTTAGATTAAACTCAGTAAGCCATATGAATAACATATAGATGTGATTAGGTAAGAAAAAGTGGTACCCAGGAAGGGACTCGAACCCCCACTCTCTTACCGAGAAGCGGATTTTAAGTTCACTGCTGTCGGGTCCCAAGGGTTCGTCACAGTACTTATATGTACAGGAACTTGGTCACAAATCAACCTTTTTTAGGTATCTAGGGGTTTGTGCGAACTACCCTGAACTTATGCGAATCTCAGGAATAAAGGACCCCCCAAAGGACCCACAAATATTTTCTGCCTGATATCAGCCCGTGTCGGGAATTTGGTCGGCAAAATGTCGGCAGAGATGAACCGGTTGGAGTGGGGCGGCACCTTTATATTGGTATGTAGTGGCTCAGACTATTTTTCATTAATTGGGATTCAGTCAAGGATAACATCCTTAAATATTTACTTACCGACCAAGTAATTTCAGTAAGCTCTCTCCGCTGTCCTTGCAAAATTTTTGTACTACAGCAATGTCTGAGCCAATACAAAAATCTTTAACCCCCATATCGATATAAGGTTTTGCATCTTCCCAATCATCAATCTCTATTCTTGGTCGAATGCCATGTTCTAATGCAAGTTTGATAATAAATTTATCGGCTTTTTTAACATCCGGATGATCATGTTGATCTGGGACTCCTATACTCATCGAATAATCATCTGGGCCAAATTGAACCATATCTATTCTTTTGACAGAAAGAATGTTTTCCAAGTCATCAACGGCTTCTTTTTTCTCAATCATCACAGCTAATACACCTTGTTCTAAAGTATCCATATACTCTTGTAATGAAGAAGCCTTTCCATGGTAATAAGCGGACCCATATCCAGTATCTCGTCTAGCATTCGCACCTGCAATTCCAGATCCTTTTTTTGTTATGGGGCTTTCAGGTTGCATTGCATCAGCAGCTTCCTGAACATCTTCCACGGTTCTAAGATCAGCAAACAATAAATTTGGTATTCCTGCTCCGACCGCTCTTTCTGCTAAATATGTCCTGGGTTCCTGATCAAGTTTTACCATGCCCGTCATATGTTTAAACAAATCAGTTGCTCTGGCAAAACTTTCAAGCGAAAACAAATCATATGGAGCATAAGTACCGGAAAGTTCTATATAGTCAATAGTTCCAGCATGTCCAATCACTTCCACCAGCCCCGGCCACGGGGAATACATGTGCGTACCAATGGTAGGCTGGTCATTATCAATTAACTCTCGCAATACATTATTATTGTTAATCATATGTAGTCCTTAAAATCATCTACATCATAAGTATATTTCTAGCTATAGCTAATATATGTCAGAGTATAGGTTATTTACAATAAACCGTATAAAAACAAGGTACTTCTAAATACAACTTTCCAGAATAGCCGTGAGATTGCGATGGGTATTGGGGTTGTGGACAGCGTTTGTCAGCTTGAATTTGAATCCTCCCTCAGGGCAAAGTGGTTCAGGAGCACTGTACAAACAGAGTATCTCAGGTGAAGCACCGATACTTGTAGACGACTGTTCAAAAACCGGGGGATGCGAAAAAGTGGTACCCAGGAAATGACTTGACCCCCCACTCTCTTACCGAGAAGCGGATTTTAAGTTGTACATACAGATTTCGTGATCTACCAGTTTGTATCTTTTCGTGACTAGAAATACGCCATTACAAGAGTCCATGTCCCTCATTTTCTGCCTGATATCAGCCAGTGTCGGGAATTTGGTCGGCAAAATGTCGGCAGAGATGAACCGGTTGGGGTAGGGCGGCACCTTTATATGTGTATGTAGGTGCGGAGACTATTTTTCGGCTAGCAAGCTTTGGTCTCAAACCGCAGGGTCACAGTTTTGAAGGCAACCCTCCATCTATGTTCATAATTTCTCCCGTTATGAACCTGGAATCATTACAGGACAAGAATAAAACACAATTAGCGACGTCTACCGGATACCCGGGACCGTCTGTTATTTGCATTACATCAAAAAGTTTTTTAAAGTCGTGTTCCCCTTTGCCTTCACGGTCGGTCAACGGAGTGATTATCTGACCAGGTCTAACCCCGTTAACCCTAATATTTGATTCGCCTCCATGTCCGGCCGTCCACCTTGTCAAGGCGTCAACTCCGGCTTTAGCAACAGAATATGAGGCTGAAGGCACTCTCCCTGACAATCGATACATGAATGGTGAAAGTCCCCCTGTAGCGGCTGCAGAGGACATATTGACAATAGCCCCTCCTCCCCGCTTCACCATATGTGGCCAGACGGCACTACACATTTCAAAAACCCCGGTTAAATTGACATCTAGAACATAATCCCATTGTTCCCTTGATTCGTTCGGAAATTTCTCTGGGCCTCCTCCGCCTGCGTTGTTGAACAGAACGTCTACTCCTCCAAACAACGCGACTGTTTTATCTACTGCGCCACGGATATCGTCAGATTTCGAAACATCACAGCGTATAAACTCTGCAGTCCCGCCCTTTGCTTGAACGGCGGCTTGAACAATCTTTCCCTGTTCTTCACGACGAGCCATTATTGCTACACTAGCGCCCTCTTGGGCAAAAAGGTGGACAGTTGCCTCACCTATGCCGCTATTTCCACCGGTTACTATTGCGACTTTTCCCTCTAATTTTCCAGGCACTAAATACCTCCATAGCATTTATGTAATGAGATTATAAAAAAAATTAAGATTACATTTGATGATATCAGGCATACTGCTGCAAGCTTAGCTCTTCTCAAAGGGATCCCTGGGAAAGTGGTTCAGGAAATGCTCGGGCACTCACACTATTCAACTACTATGGACATTTATAGCCACGTGGACCCTGTTCTATCCCCTGATAAATCCAAGATAGCTTTCGTTGACTGGGAAGTGGGGAATGGTGTTAATGACTATCTGATGATGATGGATTTAGATGGTGGAAATCTAACCCAGGTAGCGAAACTAAAAGAATCTAGCTTATTAGGGTATGGTGCTTTCACTTTATTCTGGTTACCCGAACCAAGGGTAAAATAAGAAGTTATTTCAGATAAGGCTATTCATGTATTTTCAGACTCTTACTGTGAACAGTAATTGAAGTACACGCACTGCTTTAAATCATATACATCATAGTATAAAGATTCTATTGAACTCATTAGCTGTTCATCTTCTTTGTATAAATCACGTAGTTCATATTCAAGATCTTCTACATAGCCAGCTACATCTTGAATTCGTCCGCTCTATCGGTTCCTCCTGTACCACCCGTTATTCTCGCCACTTTACCTTCGAGCTTCGGGATATACCACCTCTGTTTTTTATGTATGTTGACGTTGAAAAATAGCTAAATTAAGTCTAATAGAGGAGACTTTCTACCTACCACAGTCCGATCGATACTTTGTATATCGGGTTTACCACACAATCCCATAGTTGAATCTAACTCATCTCTCAATATCCCTAACAAATGTTTCAGACCGTCTGTGCCTCCTGCAGCCAACCCCCAGAATATTGGACGTCCGATCAACACAGCGTCCGCACCCAATGCGATGGCCTTGACTATATCCGCTCCACGACGAATACCACCATCAATATAAATCTCTGCTTTGCCATCCACTATTTCAGCAACCTCTGGAAGGACTTCAATCGTAGCAAATGTCGAATCTAGGCTTCGCCCACCGTGGTTTGAAACAATTATCGCTTTGACTCCATGATCCACTGCAAGCTTTGCGTCTTCAGCAGTCATCACACCTTTCGCTATAAGGGGAAGATCTGTTTTAGAAGCTAGCCAATCAAATTCCTTCCACGTAACTTTAGGACTGACCAAACCAGTCATGTTAGCGGGGGCATCGTCACTCGATGGACGGTAGGTACTGCGGGCAGAGAAATCTTCTTCATTAACCATACCGTCGTAATTTGGAGTTGCCCGACTGGCATACCTATTTCGGATGTTTCTTTCCCGTTTTGACTGAACGGAAGCATCTAACGTGACACACAAAGCAGAATAACCCGAGTCTTCTGCCCTATGGGCCATGAGCTCAGTCATAGCCTGATCCCGGTAGAAATATTGCTGGAACCAGATTGGGCGTGATGATGCACTGGCGACATCCTCCATTACCACGCTTGATCCAGAACTGAGGATCATACCTACATTCATTTCATTGGCGGCTTTAACGGTTGCTATTTCTCCTTCAGAATGGGCTCTATCGTGATTACCAGCAGGACACAACATCACCGGGAAATCTATTTTTTCCCCTAAAACCGTGGTTGTCAGATTTCTTTGATCGACATCTACTAACATCCTCGGCCGAAGCATAATAGAATCGAAAGCCTCTCGGGTTCTATTGATGGTTATTTCGTCGGTAGCACCACCTTCCACAAAATCCCATTCAGGTTGGGACATTAGGTCTTTAGCCAAACTTTCGTATTCATATAAATTAATGGGTAGTTCCTCTGTCATAACATGTCCTCTTAGCAGTTATTGAATTTCGTTATCACCCGTCTGATAAGTTTCATTTATCCAGCTCCGAGGCCCGACTATAACACAAAGCTAATATGCTAACGGTTGCTATACTTCCACACAGCGATAATCCAAATTGAGGTCCAAAGGTCTGAGCGAGAAATCCAAGAAATAAGCCCCCGAAGGCGGAAGCTCCCCAGCCTAATTGATGTATGCTGGAGACTCGGCCCCTGTATTCATCAGCAATCAAATGTTGTAAAAAAGTGTTGTCAGTTTGTTTTTCTCAAACTGACTTCGACCAGTTGCGGGATATTTATCAAACCTCCAGTATTCCACTGGAATTGAAAATGACCGATTGGGGTAGGGTCTAGGGTTGTTGAAAATGTATTCAGGTACGACCGTGATGGATTAATATACAAAAAGAGGGCTTTATGGATGCACTGACATTGATTCTTATATTACTTGTTATCGCTCTTTGTATTGGGATGGCAGGTATGTTTCTGATGCTCACCAAAATCAAAAGGGTAACAGCCAGCGGTGGTGCATCTTTTCAAGAGCAAGTATCTAGAGAAATGATTGAGAAAGTTAACTCTGCTTTTGGAGACTCAATCAAAGCTTTAACTGATGTAGCTAATGACAAGCTTGGGTCAATAAGAAAAGAAACCAACGAGGATCTTGAAAACAAAAAGAAGCTGATCGATGTGCGGATGGCAGATGTTGCCAAAACACTGGATGAAGTCCAAAAAACCCTCAAGAAATATGATACGGATTCCAACACTCGACTCACTAAGTTAAGCGCAGATATAACCAACGTTAGCAATCAGACAAAAGAGTTAGCTGAGAGTACAACCGATCTAAACAACGTTCTCAACAGCAGCCAAGCTAGGGGTCAATGGGGTGAGAAAATGGCTGAGGACGTTCTGCAACTTGCCGGTTTTATTGAAGGGATTAACTACGAAAAACAGGAAACCTCAAATATGCAGTTTGGGGACGGAAAAATAAGACCAGATTTTACTTTTAATATGCCTGATGGCTTGCGGTTGAACATGGATGTTAAATTCCCTCTGGACAATTATGCAAAGTACGTCTCAGCTGAGTCAGATGATGACCAAGACAATTATCAAAAGGCTTTCATGAGAGACGTCAACAACCACATCGGAACGATCTCTAACAAGGAATACATTGATCCGGCCGGTGGGACAATGGACTACGTCTTAATGTTTATACCAAATGAAGGCGTCTATGAATTCATATATAAAAATGGAGAAGAGGTTATTGATGGGGCTCTTCAGAAGAAAATTATAGTTTGTTCTCCCCTCACCATGTTCGCAATCCTCTCTGTCATTAGACAATCAATGGATAATTTCGCTATCTCTAAAACCTCTGGCGAAATACTCGAGGTGCTAGGAGGATTCGAAAAGCAATGGGAAAATTTCAAAGATCATATGGATAGGACGGAAAAACAACTTGGGACCTTCACAAGTTCTTTTCAAACTCTCAAGACAACTCGTAGCAACCAGTTGGAACGGTCTTTAAACAAGGTACAACACCTTAGAGAATCGCGAGGTATAGAGGCATTGTCAGAACCGACGGGTATGCTTGAGGATGATTAGGCTCGCACGAAGGGGCTTCGTCCCTTGCCATCTCTATTCAGCGAGCATTGTCACAATAACTCGCCCGTAATACTAAATTTGGTCACCCCAGCCCCAATCGATGCATCGTGGAGGGACTGAGATGCCCAGATAATGATACCAGCCCTAGCAGGTATGTATTAAGGGGGTTCGTCCCCCACCATCTCTATTCAGCTATCATTCCAAACCTCTATGCCTTCTAGAAATGTAATATCCTCTCAGTAATTCTCTCCCTATCCCCCAGTCGTACTGAATCCTCCATTTCAATCCAATTGTTTCAGAACAGTGCCACATTCTATCCTTTCTTTGGATGTTTTCTTTATATAGAAACACAAAGCTAATATGCTAACGGTTGCTATACTTCCACACAGCGATAATCCGAATTGAGGTCCAAAGGTCTGAGCGAGAAATCCAAGAAGTAACCCCCCGAAAGCGGAAGCTCCCCAGCCTAATTGATGTATGCTGGAAACTCGGCCCCTGTATTCATCAGCAATCAAATGTTGTAAAAAAGTGTTGTTAATTGTTGAAAATACAACCCCGAAGGCGCCGACAATGGCGATTGTGATAACAGCGACGACGAAATTACTACTTAGGGCAAAGACGATTAATGTAAGACTTAGACCAACGCCACTGGTCGCCTGGATTAAGTCAGAATCTCTCGATTTTGCGAATTGAGCCATTGCGATTGCCCCGACCATGCCTCCGATTCCGCCGCTCAGCAACAGATATCCATAACTTTGGACGTCACCCCCCAAAATGTCTTCAGCAAACACCGGCAATAAGGTACTGTAGGAAGAAGTAAATACTCCGGCTACGATACCTATTGAGATTAACGCTATCATCACCCGGTGTTGTCTTATGTAGGAAAACCCTTCAATAAGATCTTGCCAAGGTTTTTGAGCCTTTCCCTTGGCGTAAATTTCCTGTTTTGAAAGTTTACTGAACATGACTGCTGTGAAGGCATATGCAACCCCAATAGTCATAAACACTCCTTCAATTCCCCATATTTTCTCTATGAGTGGCAAGAAGACAGGGCCGATGATTGCTGATCCGGTTCCCAACATTGATTGCAATGCGAAGGCGTTAACCAAATGTTCACGGGGCAATAAATTTGGAACCATAGCCTGTCTGGAAGGGATATCGAAAGAGAGTAATATCCCATTAATCAAAGAAATAGATATTAGGTGCCATGGCTGTATTACATTGAGAGCTATTAGCAGGCCGGTTATTAAAGCGGTGGCTGAAAAGCAACCTCGTGTTATTGTGACCAATCGAACCCTGTTGACTCGATCGGCTATAACGCCTCCCCACATAGATAAAACTAATATTGGGCCCAAGCCTGTAAAGGTCAATATCCCTAAATAAAGCGCTGTATTTGTTAATTCGTGCATTAGCCAAAGGCTTCCAGCCATTAGCATGAATATTCCGATATTTGACGTCGCGTTGCCGATCCAGAAAATTCTGTATTCACGAAATTTTAAAGCTGCAAACATTGGCTCTACTTTAGATTTAAAACACCTACAAAAGAAAGCAAGAAACACCTACAAAAGAAAGCAAAATTTGTGAAACTGGAAAAGCTTGTGGTAATTCGTGCATATCTAGGAGCCAAACCTGTCGTGTTGGGTCAGGTTGCGCCTGTAATGGTTAATTCCTATTATGTGAATCATTGGAATCTGCCCTCATTGATCCGATTACTCAAGAGTACCGGCTCGCCTGGTCTTGTCATACCTACACTAATAAGAGAGGAAGTAAGCATGGCAACCACACTACGTGTTTGGTAATGAAGGGAACAGAGTTTATTTGGTATGAGCTCCTAATCTGTTATGTGAATGAATCTCGTAAGCCTTCCACATAAATCACAAACTATTTGAGTTCAATCAATACGTTTCTATAGGTCGAATTTGTGTTATTGGTTACTCTATGAATTCTGTGATCTCCGTGGAAGCTCCAGCTACCGATCTGCGATGGGCTACTCGCAACTGAACCATCGTTGTATTCGACGTCGAGATCCCCTCCTTCAACTACCACTGTGACATAGTCGTTTTCGTGTATATGCCAGTCACTTGACTCCCCAGGTGCTACTACAAGGTTCCAAATCCTGACCTTATCGTTCTCTAGAATCAATTGCGTTGCTATTTCTCCAAGGTTTCGGTCGCCAGACGTCATATCTTTGTACTCCTGTGTTTGTTTAAGCACTAATCATCGGGAAGGAAGTTCAAAACATGTGGAAGTAAGGCGCCGCTTCTTTCCATTACCTGCCCATGATCAAGGCCAGGTAATGATACCCAAGTCACTCTATTTTGGACACAGCGCAGGTCTACTTTTCAGTAAAGGTAGATTGCCTTAAGGAAGCTATTTCATTGTTGGACTTATCCAGACGTTTCCGGTACACCTTAAAGCAAAAGGGGCTAGCATTTTTAAAAAGGTCGCCACACTTTCACCTTCCCGGGTTTCAGCTTGGATTAACCTAATCGTGTGGAGAAGTTGAGTAAGTAGTGGCGACCCAGACCAAATTGGAATCTGTGCCTCAGGTTTAGAAAACCGGCAAAGTCAGCCTTGTTGGTCGCTCACTAGGTGGATGTGATACCGGAGAAGCAAAAAATCACCGAAGGCTATAATCTTCCAGCGAGATATGTAATTCACACTGTTGGACCTATACTTCGAGAATCCATACAGTAAACCAATCCACTAGAAGTCCAATAGAAACATTTATCATCATTGATTATGAGTTCACAGCTAAATATCAATATTTTTTCTAGATATCCAATATCACTTACCCAAACAGTGATAAGCCATGGGTGGGTTCAACTCAGTCCATGGAATTGGAACATTGTTAAAAAGAAACTCTCTAGAACAGAACAATTACACTCTGGGAAATTGGTAAATATCACTTTAGGCCAACTAAGCACAAAAAATATTTCGATTCAAACAAATTGTGCTGTAAATGGAGTAGAAACAGATCAAATAAAATCAATAGTGTCTCGTTGGATTTCCATAGATTGGGATCCAAGGCCTGCCGTAAAAATATCGCAATCTTTAGATCCGCGTATTGCTTTGTTTATTAAGCTTGGAGGAGGTCGATTTTTACGATCCACCACTTTTTATGAAGACTTTGTTAAGACTATTTGCACAATTAATGCCAATTGGTCATTCACCAGTCGAATGGTGTCAAATCTGGTTGGGCAGTTAGGTGATGGTTTGTTTCCGACACCTCAGCAGCTAATCAATTGTGGAGAGGAAACCCTTCGTAGTGATTATAAACTTGGCTTTAGGGCACGAGTACTAGTCGAACTATCAACTCATATGCTGAATGACGGTTGGATTGATGGAAAAGGAAACCTTATTAAAACGATCCTAAGATTTGAAGACCTTTTACAGTTGAGGGGAATAGGCCCATATAGTGGTAACCATTTAATGATGTTAAACCACGATTATTCTCACATACCGATAGATTCTGAAGTCACATTATATTGCCGTGAATCGTACGGTTTGGAACCTGAAACTATTGAAAGTTATTTTGAGAGATGGGGAAATTACAAATTTCTGGGTTATAAACTACATCGAATTCTGAACTCTACTAAATGGACACCATAACATCGGTATAAACCAAAACTGGATAGGTTCAATGGGAAAAGCCTCGGGCACTCACACTATTCGACTACGATGGATATCTATAACCACGTCGACCCAGGCATGAATTTAGAAGCTTCAGAGAAGATGAATGAACTCTTAAAAGGCTAGCACTTTAAGAAAAGGAGCCACAAAAGGACCCACAAAGGCTAGGGTAGGGATGCGAAAAAGTGGTGCCCAGGGAGGGATTCGAACCCACACTCTCTTACCGAGAAGCGGATTTTAAGTTGTACACACAGATTTCGTAATATACCAATTCGTATCTTTTCGTGACTAGAAATACACCATTACAGGAGTCCATGTCCCTCATTTTCTGCCTGATATCAGCCCGTGTCGGGAATTAGGTCGGCAAAATGTCGGCAAAAGCGAACCGGTTGGGATAGGGCGGTACCTTTATATTGGTATGTAGTGGCTCAGACTATTTCTCTGCTGATTAGCAGAAGTTCCCTGGCTCGTTCCAATCCTATATCTACATCAGCGCTTTGATCTTTAAAAGATTCTGATCTGTTTACGGAATCTGTTTTAAATCTTATGGCTTCTGACTTTCCTGTCTTTGCTATAAGGGCACCTCTGGATTTGATCGCTGCCCTGAACGAATCTGAAAGTACAGTCCCGATAGGAAGTGACAAATCTGCGAATCCCAAATGAAGTTTATGGATAATGACCGCTCCTGAGATTCCCAGCGAACTGGGTGTGAAACGAGGCCAGTCTGAGTGGGCCGGCTTAGATTTGGGGTCTTTCATTTCAAGTTCAGAATACTTTTCTCTACAATACTCCCAGTAGGATTTCCTGAATTCAGTCACATTTTCATCAGTCTCGGGAGTGTAACCACGCCTTTTCTGCCTGATAGCCACGTAATACGAAGCTCTACTCCCATTGCCGTACTAGGCTATACTGACCATAGAGGCAGAATCCTGCCAGCGTGGGTGCTACCCTAACGGCTAGAAGTTTCATAAGGGGGATCCACATGGCTGATAAGAGACTTGGGAACGACGCTGTATCTTCTAGTAATGGGCCGCGTTCTCCTAACTCAGAAAACCCGATCGAGGGCCGAAACCCCGTGTTGGAGGCGCTGAAGGCCAACCGCCCAATCAACAAACTACTCCTATCCAAAAATATCGGGCGCCACAGTGTCATCGGCCAAATCCTCCACCACGCCAGGCGGAACGGTGTCTTGGTGGAATACGTTGACTCGCGGTTCATCCAAAAGCTTAGCTCCACTGGGCACAGCCAAGGCGTTCTCGCCATGGTTGCCACCAAAGAGTACGTAGACCTCAACGACCTGTTGGAAGCCTCCCAGCAAAAAGATGACCTACCCCTGTACATCATCCTGGATGGCATCGAGGACCCACACAACCTAGGTGCCATACTTCGCACTGCCGACGCTGTTGGAGCACACGGTGTCATCATACCGCAACGGCGTGCCGTCGGCCTGACAGCAGCTGTGTCTCGGACTTCAGCTGGTGCCGTTGAATACATTCCAGTGGCCAGGGTCAGCAACATTTCACAAAGCATTAGCCATCTACGGCAAGTAGGTATCTGGACTATCGGCATTGATATGGCGGGAGACAAGGGCTACACGCAGGCAGACTACCACCAATCCGTAGCACTGGTCATCGGCGCCGAAGGCAAGGGCCTATCACGCTTAGTGAAAGAGCGGTGTGACCAGTTAGTCTCCATCCCAATGAAGGGGCACATCGCCTCCCTCAATGCCTCTGTAGCGGCGGCGCTAGTAATGTACGAAGCTGTGCGGCAACGGAACTGAGAGTTCCCGAGCTGGATGAGGGAATAAGTTGTACAGGTTAGCGACAACTAGGGGGATATTACCAGAAAGTTGACATAAATTTGATTTTGACGAATACAGTAAGGGCGAGGCACATTTATGAATAGCGAATCAGAATATTCACCAAAGTTTTACAGAGAGCACGCTCAGCGTTACGCTCGGATATCACACGAATTTCTGCAGTCGGTCTATATAAGATCCACGCATCCAGGATTGAAAAGCGACCTTGATTTAATTGAAGGTCTCAAAAAACTGATTGCGCCGGGGGCTTTGGGGCTAGAAGCGGGCTGCGGTGCGGGAGCCAGAGACGTCTTCTTTTATTGGAAGGACGGCTACAGTATTGTGGGCGTCGATGCCATCGAAGAGAACATTCTGGCTGCGAGGTCCATGCATCCTGAGATAGCTCGCCTGGTATCAGTTTGCGACTTAGCTGAGCCCCTTGGTTACACCGATGCCCACTTCGATTTCGTTATATGCAATGCAGTTATCCAGCATATCGATCCTGTGATCGTTAAGACTGTGACGCTCCCTGAGTTTGTTCGCGTTATGAAGCCGGCAGGAGTGTTGCAACTGATGTTCAAGTCTGGAACGGGTGTTACTACGATTTACGACAAGGATTACAAAACCGATCGTACGTTCCAACTATACGAAGTCGACGAGATTGTTAACGTGCTTGTCGATCTTGGCATGGAAATAATATCGGCTGAAGGGGATGGTTTGGGTGGAATAATGTTCTTCACCGACCCGAAGCCAATGGAGCATTGCGTGTTTTACGCTAGGAAAGTCAATTAGACGGATGCCGATAGACGGTGGCAAATCCAAGCCAGACGTTGTCTGCTTCGGAATGGTGACGCCTGCGATGGTGCTGGTGGTGGAGGAAATGCCCTCGTGGAATACCGGGGCAATATGGAGCCAAGGGCAAATTTTCATATCTGACGACGCCGCGATTATCGCAATCTTGCTTTACGTAGGGGTATAGCCAGAAAAGTAGTGCAGGAAATGCTAGGCCACTCACACTATTCGACTACGATGGATATCTATAACCACGTCGACCCAGGCATGAATTTAGAAGCTTCAGAGAAGATGAATGAACTCTTAAAAGGCTAGCACTTTAAGAAAAGGAGGTACAAAAGGAGGTACAAAGGCTAGGGTAGGGATGCGAAAAAGTGGTGCCCAGGGAGGGACTCGAACCCACACTCTCTTACCGAGAAGCGGATTTTAAGTCCGCCGCGTCTACCATTCCGCCACCTGGGCATTTCACATTCCAACTGCTAAAAGCAGAGGACATATTATAACTGTTTAAGACTAACAAATGTGCCCTGGTTAGATTTGATCATTATTGATCAAATCTGTCTGACAAAAGGAACTAAATTGGGTGTCGTATAAAACCGTCAGTGGATATTTAAGCCATAATTTCCCCGAAATTATGACAGGGCATTCGTAATTAAAATATCCTTGCCGCCAAATTAACTCAATAGCCATCATAGCATCAGGTCATATCTTCATATATTAAAATAAATGGGTCGCAAATGAGATCAAATTTGGCACGCCTATCCTATACTCTAAGAGGAAATTTAATAGTTGATATAGGAGCTATTCATATGAGTGAGAAAAGTTTCGTGGCCACCCTGGTTCTATCTATTTTGTTAGGTGGTCTTGGTGTACACCGATTCTACGTCGGTAAAATAGGCACAGGAATAGTGATGCTGCTGACGTTCGGTGGTTTAGGAATATGGACATTAATTGACGTTATTATAATTGCAGTCGGTAACTTTAAGGACAGCAACGGATTACCTATAAAACCTTAGACATAAGAAAGATTTCATTTATTTGAATTTCACGGGTTTTTAATATGGCTTGCCCAGATTGTGGATCTAGTAATGAAATAGAGGCTAAATTTTGCAGTTCCTGTGGTAGCAAATTTGGTACGCAGGAAGCTACTAAGGGTTTTTCAGATTCCTCCCGAAAATCTTATGTTGCAGCTGTATGCCTCGCTGCAATTTTTGGGACCGTTGGTATTCATCATTTTTATGTCGGAAGGTGGTTCCACGGGTTATTTGACTTATCTCTCTTGATTGCGGCCGGAATCTTCTTTTTTTCCTCTGCTTGGATGCTAGCTGGAATGTTTTTCTTTGTAGATGTAGTACATAACACCTATTTCGTGTACAAATTGATAATAGGGGAATACCGTGATGGTTCCGGAAAGTTGATCGGAGTCCCCGGCCCAACGTAAAAGTCATTCTAAAATTCTTCTGCCTACCCTGGGAAAACCACAAAACTGCCTTAAATAAAAATGAGGACGATGCTATTTCGCCCTCATTTTTATTTACAACTAGTATATATTTCTGGTTCTTAGGCTATAAACAAAGGTCCAAATACTAATGCCACTATGGACATTAATTTAAGTAGTATGTTCAATGCTGGTCCTGATGTGTCCTTAAATGGGTCTCCGACCGTATCACCAACAACCGCGGCTGAGTGCTGAGCGGATCCTTTCCCTCCCAAATTGCCTGCCTCAATATACTTCTTGGCATTGTCCCAAGCTCCGCCCGCGTTTGCCATCATTATCGCGAATAAAAACCCAGTAACAATGGACCCTACAAGAAGCCCGCCTAGGGCCGCAGGGCCCAAAATTATGCCAACCACAATTGGGACCACAACGGCAATAAGACCTGGCATTACCATTTCTTTCATCGCACCTTGTGTGGATATATCAACAGCCCTTGCGTAATCTGCATCAGCTGTTCCTTCTAGCAAGCCTTCTATTTCTCTGAATTGTCTCCGGACCTCTTGCACCATAGCATATGCAGCTCTTCCTACGGCCTGCATAGTAAGCGCTGCAAACAAGAAGGGCATAATCGCGCCAATTATGAGGCCCATCATTACTTTTACATCCATTACATCCAAAGTCTGAAGACCTACGGCCTGAGCATAGGCAGCCATTAGGGCCAGTGCTGTAAGAACAGCGGATCCTATAGCGAATCCTTTTCCTGTAGCCGCTGTTGTGTTACCCAGCGAATCTAAAGCATCTGTTCGCTCTCTAACTTCTGGATCAAGCCCTGCCTGTTCAGCAATTCCGCCAGCATTATCAGCCACTGGGCCATAAGCATCGGTTGCCAGAGTTATACCTAAAGTTGATAGCATACCAACTGCAGCAAGGGCGATTCCATACAATTCTGCGAATTCATAAGAAAGCCACATCGCTACTATGATAACCAAGCCTGGAATTACAGTGCTAATCATCCCGAGACCTAGCCCACCGATCAAAATTGTTGCGGGCCCAGTCTCCGACTGTTCAGCTAATTTTTTGGTAGGGCTATATTCATATGACGTATAGTACTCAGACGCAGTACCTATTAATTGCCCAGCTACCAAACCTATCAACACAACCCAGAAAAGGTTGAAGTCAAGACCCAAAAGAACTATCAATCCTCCCGTTCCAATTAGGACAAGGGCGCCAGCTGAAAAAATTCCAGTCCTCAGCGACCATAGGAGTCGACCCATGTCAGCTCCTTCTCCTGTTCTAACTAAAAAAGTACCGATTATTGAAGCAATTATTCCTATGGATGCAACAAGAAGAGGAAACAACTGTAACTCTAAAGTTTTGGTTCCCAGGAACGATGCACCTACCGCTGCTAATGCGACAGTCGCAATTATTGATCCCACATAGGACTCAAAGAGGTCAGCCCCCATACCTGCAACGTCACCAACATTATCCCCAACATTGTCAGCTACAGTAGCAGGGTTGCGGGGATCGTCCTCAGGTATTCCTTGTTCTATCTTACCTACCAAGTCCGCCCCTACATCGGCGGCTTTGGTAAAAATTCCTCCGCCTACTCTGGCGAACAAGGCTATTGATGATGCTCCAAATCCAAATCCAGCCACTATAGAGGCATCATTACTAAAAACAACGAGCATCAAAGTCACACCTATAAGTGCAAGGCCTACCACCGACATGCCCATTACCGCTCCACTGTTAAAGGCCACCCTTAAAGCTGGGTTCAAACCTTGCATTGCTTGTACTGTTGTTCGGGTGTTTGCCCTGACGGCTATGCTCATGCCTATAAAGCCGGCCAATCCTGAACCAAAAGCTCCAACTAAGTAAGCAATTGCAGTACCGACAGGTATTGAGGAAGTGCTCTGTTTGTCAATTCTACCAGTGACATCAAGGTCGACAAAAACAGCCAGAATAACTGCCATAATTGCAACGAATATAGCTAACAGGCGATATTCCCGGGATAGAAACGCCATGGCCCCGTCTTGAATGGCCTTACCGATAAATCGGATCTGGTCACTACCTTCGTCTTTTCCTACAACTTTATAGGCGAGGAATGCCGCAAAGGCCAAAGAGACTAATGAGGCAGCAAGAGCAACAATCTGTATCAGTTCCATTGTATTCTCCTAAATCCTTGGGAAATTGCTGTGCAAAAAACATAATTGAGTCAAGTTTGCACAAGCTTTAATTTTCTTCTTTGGAAAATCCGGGGTCAATATAGATGAGACCCCTAATGTGGGTAATATTCACTATTAGTTTTATTTAAATGTGTCCCAAATATTTACCAATTTTCGGGCGGATGCCTCCGGATCTTCAGACATAGTAATAGCACTCACCATGCATACAGAATCAGCGCCTGCCTGAATAACATCCGGAAGGTTTTCAATCGTGATACCACCAATGGCAACAATTGGCAGCCCTGTCTGGGATTTTACCTTCGTGATCATGGAAGGCCCGAGCGGATTTCTTGCCGACTTGCCCATCGTCGAGGTTGCATATATGGCTCCTACGGCAAGATAGTCAACACCGAATTCTTCGGACTCTGTTGATTCCAACACTCCTCCGTTTGATCTACCGATGCATTGAGCAGGTTTTAAAATTTGCCGGGCTTCTTCAACTGGCATATCTGACTGGCCCACATGGAGAAAATCTGCCTCAGTTAATTTGGCTATATCAACAGCGTCATTTACTACAAAAGCAGCATTATATTGATCACAAAGTTCTTTGATTTTATAGCAGTTTTCCAAAAATGGGGCTCGGTCATTCAATTTATCTCTATATTGAACTACCTTCACCCCACCCTCCAATGAAGACTTAGTCATGTCATAGACATCGACACTATTGGTTGCTTCGGGGTCTACTATTATGTATATCCCATTCATCTTATTTCTTATTGATAGCCTTATCTGTAGGGAAAAGTAATGGTCAATTTTGCTAAGAATTTCCTTCGCTTTTTCGTTACTGGCATCACCTATGCCTATGATAGATAAGGCAGCTGCACAAAGGTTTAGAGCTTTTTTTGGATTTTCAGCTATCGCAGTCCTTGATTTTGATAATTTATTTACACTAAATATAGAACCTAGTTCAGTTTTTAAATCTGCCTCAGTGTCGGGAATGAAATCTGATATTTCCTGGCCAATAGAAACTAAAAGTTCTGTCATGTATTACGTTTCCTTTATAGATCTAATCCGTCCGGCATCTTGCCACCTCTGGCATCATCAATGGATTTCCTGACGCTATCGGGCATATCCACACCATGTTTTGAGAACGAGGCCTCTACATTCTTTCCTATGTTGGATGGATCAGAATAATAATTATCGGCTTCAGTCTTTTCAAGGGTTCCTCCAAATTTAAAAGTCATTCGAGATAATTTTTTTCCAACCTCAATAGATCCACACGAAGGGCAAACTGGATCTTGAGTAGAATTAAAAGACTTAAAGAACACCTCAAAGTCATCCTTGCAATCCTTACATTTGTACTCGTATATTGGCATTTTTAACCTGATCAGCACTTCATGCTAGCCACGGGTTCAAAGCTCACTCTATGAATGTCAGTCGGCCCCTTAGATCTTATAGCAGTCATATGATCTCTAGTGCCGTAACCTTTATTTTTTTCAAAAAAATAACCTGGGTATTCCATGCTCAAGCTAGACATATGAGAATCTCTAGTGACTTTAGCAATGATTGATGCCGCAGCAATTGTCCTTGATAATAGATCTCCTTTTACAATGGATTCATATGGAACATGGCATTCATCCAATTTGACTGCATCCACCAGAAGATAATCTGGTTTAATGAGAGATTTCTCTATAGCCCGTATCATCGCCAATTTTGTAGCCAAAGCAATGCCTACATCATCTATTTCAGCAACACTAGCCCAACCAACTTCCGCACATAAAGATTCAGATTTTATTGCCTTTAAAAGGTGTTCTCTCTTCCGGGCGGTGAGTTTTTTACTGTCAGTGACAGAAGAAAGTAGTGAGTCATCGACATTGGGAGGGAATATAACAAACCCAGCTGCTACAGGTCCTGCTAAGCAACCTCTTCCAACTTCATCAACACCCCCAACCAAACGATAACCTTGGGAAATTAATTTCCGCTCGATTTCAAGCGAAGTCATAAGGTATCGTCACCTCTAAGCTGAATTAGAAAACAGCTATAGTTTCACTGTTGTTATTGATGGGGGCATTCACCGCTAAATCTTCGATGATTCCACCTCCGATCATCTCCTCATCTTGATAAAATACTACGGGTTGGCCAGGAGTTATAGCCCGCTGGGGTTCAACAAATCTTATATCTGCATAACCATCTCGAAGTACCACCAAAGCCGGTTCTTCTTTAGCTTTGTATCTAATTCTTGCCTTCACTTCCATCTCGGCATCGATTTCTACTTTTGAGGTAAAACTCAATTTATTTGCTGTAAAATCAGTTTCCATGAGATCTTCATCCGCTCCCAGCACAACTTCATTACTTTCAGAATTTATCTTTATAACGTACCTAGGTTCACCATCATTAGAATTAATGCCTAGTTTACGTCGCTGACCCACTGTGAAAAATTGAATTCCTGGATGCTCTCCCAAAATGTTTCCGTCAGTATCTATAAAATTTCCTGTCTTGGGCTTTACTCTTTCTTTGACGAAATCGCGATAATTACCACTTGGTATAAAACAGATCTCCTGGCTATCAGGTTTTCCCGCAACCAGTAAACCGGCTTCTTCAGCAAATCTTCTTATATCAACCTTGGTATATTCCCCGACTGGAAACTTCAGACGGCTTAATTCTTGCTGAGTAAGGGTATATAAGACGTACGATTGGTCCTTGCTTCCATCTATACCTTTTAGCAGATGAAAATTATCATCACCGGCTGCAAGCCTTGCGTAGTGACCTGTTGCTATGTAGTCAGCATCAAGAAATAGAGCCCTTCTCAATAAAAAATCGAACTTGATTTTGTCATTACACGCTAGGCATGGGTGAGGTGTCCTACCTGAATCGTATTCACTGACAAAGTAGTCCACCACGTGTTCTTGGAATTCTTTTTCGAAATTCACGAAGTAGTGGGGTATATCTAGCATTTGGCAGACTCGTCTAGCATCTTCCACATCTTCAACTGAACAACACCGGTTATTTGAGCCATGGGAATTCTCAGAGTCTTCTGTCCAAAGTCTCAATGTCATACCAACGACGTCGTATCCTTGATTCTTCAGCAGTAATGCAGCAACAGAAGAATCTACCCCTCCACTCATCGCAACAATTACTTTTTCCTTTTTCATACAATTAGGCTAGCACATAAATGATCAATTGTTATCTAAATAAACATCTTTTGAAGAAAGAATATATAATTCTAGCCTTATGAAAAACTCGGAAAAAGATAATGGGTCCACATCAGCTGAATTGGAAATTGGCCACGCCTCTGATTTAAAGGAAGGCAATATACGATCTATTGACCACGGTAGGTATGCTTCTGATTTGGCAGTCGACTCCGCCACAAATTTACAGGCTGAAAACATACACCTGCTCGATGTGCGAGGCCTAAGTGACTTCACTGATTATTTTGTGATTCTCACTGCTACATCTTCGCGTCATCTAAGGGCAGTCGCATCAGATATTGAATTCTCCCTAAAGTCGGAGGGACACGTAATCCATCACAAGGAAGGAGACCATAACAGCGGCTGGACATTGCTGGACTATGGGAACCTAATCGTCCACCTATTTGCCCCAGAGTATCGAGAATTTTATGATTTAGAAAGTGTGTGGGCAGAAGCCAAAACTTTGAGGATTATTCAATAATCCACTGATCTATGGCCCTGTCATACTCCGTTATTTCCAAACCCTCAAAGAATATAGACAATTCTCTTCTCGCGGACTCCAATGAGTCTGAACCGTGGATTAAATTCATCCCTATAGTCAAACCATAATCCCCTCTGATGGTTCCCGGAGCAGCTTCTTTAGGGTTTGTGGATCCCATAAGGTTCCTAGCTACTTCCACAGCATTTTCTCCCTCAAGTGCCATGGCAACTAATGGTGAAGACGTTATAAATTTAACTAGGGAGTCAAAAAACGGCTTACCAACATGCTCTCCATAATGTTTGTTTGCCAATTCTTCATTAACGTGAACCATTTTAAGTCCGGCTATCCTCAGCCCTTTACGCTCAAGCCGGCCTATAATTTCGCCCACCAAGCCTCTCTGAACACCATCAGGTTTCACCAATATTAATGTCGTTTCCAATAGATTTCCTTCATGAATTATTTTTTACTGAATTATCTGCCGATTCAATTTGAGCGCTTCTTACGTAAATAGGCTCGAGTAAAATTGGATCATCAAATTCCCCACATTCCAATTTACCATAACCCAATTTCATTAAAACCGATGCGGCCCTAGTGGGAACTACGCTTCTGGAATATCTTCCACCGATAATACCTGCGTATTCAGATTCCAAAATGCCTTTGACACCTTCCCCACAAAAAAATGTATCATCAGTGTTATCAAAATCAATTTGATCATAATTACGAACGATGATGTCTTTTTGCTCTACATCACCATCAAAATACTTAGCGATATATACCCGCTCCCTACCTGCTGGAACCAATCCAATGATGTTTTGAGATATACCAAGATAGGGTTCGACTTCAACATCAGTTGTTGAAATACCGACGATTGGAATTTCGACACCTGCGCTCAAGGATTTAGCAATACTCATTCCAACCCTTAGGGCACTAAATGCACCCGGGCCCTTCGCTACAAATACTGCTGCCAAATCTTTTACAGAAATTTTCTGCCTATTTAACAAACTCTCTATAGCAGGCGCAAGTTCGACTGAATGATTTCTCTGAGAATGCCAAGTTACCTCTTGTATCAACTCTCCTTTTTCAGAGATTCCAACCGTAGCATATCGAGTGGAAGTATCTATACTAAGTTCCATTATTTTAATTTACCGGGATCATAGATCTTCTAATTTCCCTACCTATTTTATCCAAACGATCCGATGGCCATCCGATGTCTATTTCTCTTTGATTCTCAGAAAGAAAAGAAAAATCAACAGTTAGGCTTTGATTTGGGAACGATTTATTCGCCTTGTTAGCCCATTCCACTATACAAACCCCGTCACCATACAAATATTCGTCAATTTGCATTCTTTCAAGACTTTCAACGCCCTCTAATCTGTAAAGATCCATATGGTATATCGGAAATTTCGCTTCATATTCAGTTATCAGTACAAATGTGGGGCTTCTTGCAAAATCGTCAGACCCGATGCCTTTAATAATTCCCTGGGTCATTTTTGTTTTTCCGCTCCCCAAATCTCCACTCAGCAATATCACATCTCCAGGGGAAATGAATGATCCGATAATTTTGCCTATCTTTATAGTATTTGATTCACTTGTGCTGACTACAGTTAAAGTCATAGTTTCCTATCACAAAAGGATTGATTGAAATACACTACAACTAACGATACCAAATATATGTAGGGAAAACTCAATGAACTTCGAACAACTAAATGAAACTGCCTTACCATCAGTTATCGCGACTCCTGACCATTATGATCCTACACACGAATATGGAATGGTGGTGCTGATGCATGGGTTCGGTAGCCATATGCGAGACCTGGCAGGGTTGGCACCATTAATCAATGAGACAGATTTTATTTATGCCTGTCCCAATGCCCCAATAGAGATGAGCATTGGCTTCGGCCAGCAGGGCTATGCATGGTTCCCAGCAGGAGGGCAAACTGAACCTGAAGACATTGACAAAGCAGTCTCCCAACTTCAACAATCTGTCGATTTTGCTATAGATAAATACCAGCCAGATCAATCCAATATTTACATTGGGGGATTCTCGCAAGGAGGGATGATGACGATGCATGCAGGTCTCACCCGGCCAGATATTTATAAAGGCGCTATTATATTGAGTTCCCGGCTCACTCAGGCCGACCTTTTCACTGACAGAATTGTTCATTTGGACAAAATTCCCATATTTATGTCGCACGGCACCAACGATCTTGTTATATCTATCGAAGATGGGCGTGATACAAAAGAATTATTGGATGAATACGGGTATCCAATAGAATACAAGGAATACCCAATGGCACATGAAATCAAAGAGGAGACCATATCTGATTTAAAAGATTGGCTCAGTGAAACTAGGTAAAGTAATTTTGATCTGATATGGAGAATGTATGAAAGCGGCCTTTTATAACGGCAACGGTGAAATGGAAATAAAAGAGCATCCTGAGCCAGCCCCTGAAAGCGGGGATGCAATCATTCAGGTACGGGCTACTGGGATATGTGGCTCGGACTTACTTATGAACAATGACAAAGAGGAGGCAGATGAACTTCCTACCGGCCATGAGGTCACCGGTCAAATAGTGGAAGTCGGGTCCGAAGTCGACAGGAACCTTATAGGGCAAAGAGTAGCTATCGAGACTATCGGGCAGGGGAGGGCCTGTTCAACGTGTTGGTATTGCCGAATGGGGCAATACCGACAATGCCAGAACATGGCAGTCGTAGAAGGGGGTGGATTTGCTGAATTCATCAGACGGAAAGCAATAGGCTGCTATCAAATTGGAGAGTCTATGACATGGGAGGAAGGAGCGCTGGTGGAACCACTCGCAGTATCTATACATGGAATCAGACGAGGACTTATGAGTGGGGCGGAAACTGTGGCCATTCTTGGTTCTGGAACTATAGGACTGACGGCTGTTGTTGCGGCAAGACAACTCGGTGCTGGAAAAATTTTCGTCACTGCTCGTCATAAACAGCAGGCTAACATGGCTTTAGCCCTCGGGGCAGACTATGCATGTGATCCCTCTAACGGGGATTTTGAGAAGTTGATCCTGGAAAACACAGATGGAAGAGGGGCTGATCTTACAGTAGAGACCGTTGGAGGAAAAAATAACGCCACCTTGACACAATCGGTGGAATCTACTCGAATGCAAGGCAGAATAGTGATATTAGGTGGATTTAGAACACCCTTGGAATTTGACTGGCTTCAGCCACTTCTGAAGGAACAATCGTTTATATTTTCGTCATGCTATGGTGTACTGAACGGCTACCATGATTACGAAATGGCAATTGACCTTCTATCACGAGATTCAAGCAAATTACACGAAATAGTTACACATAAATATTCTCTTGGTGATATTCAGAAAGGATTTAAATGTGCCTATGACAAAACTACCGGGTCAATAAAGGTTCAAATTCACCAGGATTAATCGACCAAACCAAAACAGCTATCTTAGAACGCTCTAGGGGCCGAAAGAATATGATTAGCAATCCTCTGAATAGTTTCCCAGCCTTCGCTTGTCGGTACGAATTTTCTATCAGAAGTCAATGTCCAACCTCGAAATTCTTCTGACTGGCTTTTAATTTCTAGATTGCCTATTTTTTTTGACAATTCCTTGGTGGCAGTGTCCTGAGATAGTATGTTTATAAGACCGCTAACGCCGTCATCTCCTTTCCAGGTGACGTCAACTACCTTACCGAATAAAGGAAAAGCTTTTTTTCTAACGGTCTTTATTCCAATTTTTTGGATACCTGACCCATCGCCATCAAAAGGTATCCCCATCACAACCCACCATTTTGGAGGACTATCTTTACTCCGGTCCCTCTTCAAAATGCTTATCCATTTTATTGGCCCATCTGCAATGTCTATAACCCCTAGGGACCTTTGATACCAGGAATTTTCTACCTTTTCTTCCGGCCGCCCCCGTACGCCCATTTGGGCCTTAACTTTGGCAAAATCGGTTAGATACGAAGTTAATTCATCCCTAGATTTATCTCTGAGTTTTTCTTTCAACCCCGTAGATTCTTCCTCATACTTGAAGATATTGCTACAGGAAATACAAAAACTATTTCCCATAGAGTTATTCTCTCCACATTTAGGACATATGATGTCCTTCTCTAGCACATCATTGAGATTAACAACATCCGTGGGTGGGCTTCCTATATCGGCATTTGGAGAATCTAACAAATGGGAAAGTTCACTGCCACACCGGACACAGAATGAAATCTCTTTATTGTTGGAGTGACCACATTTTTCGCATCGAACCATACTGTATGCCTCCCTGTAACAGACTTATCTACATGTTCTGAAGTGATTCAGCTCTGAGAAAATCGAAATCACACCCTTTATCTGCCTGCAATATATGCTGGGCATGAAGCCATTTATAACCGCGTTTAAAGTCGGGCGCCCTATTTTTGTGAGCATTTAGCCTTTCAGCCAACTCTTCATCCGTTACCAGTAAATTTAGTTTCCTGTTAGGAACGTCTAACTCAATCATGTCTCCATCTCTAATAGCAGCTAATGGGCCACCACCAGCTGACTCCGGGGTCACGTGGACAACAACGGTACCGAATGCAGTACCACTCATTCTTGCATCGCTTAACCTAACCATATCCCTTACGCCAGTTGCCAAAATTTTCTTTGGAATAGGCAAAAAACCCCATTCGGGAATACCGGGCCCCCCAATGGGACCACTATTTTTCATAACCAGAATATCGTCAGGTGATACTTCAAGATCCGGATCATCAATACGCTTCCCTAGGTCATCATGATCTTCAAAAACTATCGCTTTCCCTTTATGAACCATTAGGTCTGGAGATGCCGCAGTAGGTTTTATGACTGCCCCTGTGGGTGCTATATTTCCATACAGCACTGCCAATCCTCCTTCTGGGTCGAGCGGGTTACTCATCGGTCTAATAATGTCTTCATTATGAACAAGATGCCCGGCAATATTCTCACCTAAAGTTCTGCCTGTCACCGTAATGTTGTCTAAATCCAAAATGCTCTCGATTCTTCCCATTAAAGCCGGAACTCCACCGGCATAATAGAAATCTTCCATCAAATATTGGCCCGAAGGCTTCAGGTTGAGCAAGAACGGGGTGGTCTTAGACAATTCGTCGAATCTCTCTAGGGAAAGATCTATACCTACCCGACCGGCAATAGCCGTTAAGTGCACTATAGCGTTTGTTGAACCGCCGATAGCATGCAAGCATTTGATTGCATTATCAAACGCCTTCTCATCCATTATTCTCGAAGGTGTTAGGTCCGAACTCACGTTCTTCACAATTTGCCTTCCAGCCTCTTCGGCATGCTGTTTCCGGCGAGAATCAACGGCCGGTATTGCAGCGTTTCCAGGCAATGACATACCTAAAGCTTCTCCCATAGTTCCCATAGTAGAAGCCGTTCCCATCGTCATACAGTGTCCATTGCTCCGAACTATGCAACTTTGTAATTCGGCCCAATCGTCTTCATCTATGGTGCCAGCCCTAAGCTCAACTTCGTAGCGTCTGCAGTCCGTACATGATCCTAGTTCTTCCCCTTTCCAATTACCTTTAAGTTGAGGTCCTCCTGTGACCAATATAGCTGGTATATCAGCACTAGCGGCCCCCATCAGAAGAGCAGGGGTAGTTTTGTCGCATCCACCCAATAAAACCACTCCATCTAGAGGGTTCGCTGTTATTGATTCTTCAACATCCATACTAAGTAAATTTCTGTAGAGCATGGTTGTTGGCTTCATGTTGTATTCACCAAGCGACATAACAGGGAACTCCATAGGGAATCCTCCAGCCTGCCAGACACCAATTTTCACAGATTGTGCTAAATCTCTTAAATGGGAATTGCAGTGGGTAAGCTCGCTCCAAGTGTTACAAATTCCTATTATTGGCTTGCCTTCATATGAAGATTCACTGAACCCCTCCGCTTTAAATGCCGCCCTCCTCAACCATCCGTATAACTCCGGTGTATCGAACCATTCTCGACTTCTGTTAGGGGGTAGCTCAGTACTCATTCGACTTCCTTATCAGTATTATTTGAAACCTCTTCGTTAGGGTCAGTTTGACTCTCCTCAAAGCTCTTCTGCATGAGGCTTATTATCGACTGTTTCAATTGGTTTTGAGACGGAGGAGACACATAAAAGACCTGTATGTCCGACGGGAACTGGACTCGATGGTCTTCTGATATAAATAAGGCAGCGACCCCATCTTCTTCCAGGGTTTCATCAATCTGTTTGCCTATGTATTCATATCTATCGTTCATAGCTGTCTGATAACTTGCCGATGCCAAATCAGATACTTTTTGACTTACTAAGCCTATGGACAGAAATCTCTGCCAGTCAGATAGTTCAAACAGCAAGTCTTGATCTTCAGTTTGTTCTAGGTGGCCTGAAGAGTCGGTAATTTCTTTAATTAGAGAGGCTGACCTTGGCGCAATTTGAGACAGTAACTGCTCTCCAGCCTTGCCTTCATCATGAATTAATTCGTGGAACACGTGCCGAATAGTTCCTAAAGATTTTTCCAAGTTTTGTAGCTGACCTTTAATTTGATCCCAGTGTGTGTCCGCAAGATCAGAAATCTGTTCTTCTAGTTGAGGAGGCACGGTCACCAGGGGCACCAAAAACAATTTCCTTTTTCTATCAAACTGGCTAGGGTCTGCTTTTCCTGTAGAACCTAATGTCTCCATTTAATTTTTCTCCAGTCTTACCGCGCAAATTTTGTATTCAGGTATTTTGGAATCTGGGTCCAGAGCAGCATTGGTTAAGAAATTTGCCGCATGTTCTTGTAGCTTCACAAATGGAACAAAAATCTCACCAGACCTCATCTTGTCAGAATAAGACACTCTTCCTTCCATTGTTCCTCTTCTGGATTTGACAGTGATCCATTCTTCATCGTTAACTTGGTACTTTTCCCCGTCCTCTGGACTTATTGATATAAGAAGCTCGGGTGCTCGGGCTAGTAACCCTTCAGCTCTTTTAGTGATCGTGCCACCATGCCAGTGGTAAAGTATCCTCCCTGTATTTAATATCAAAGGGAACCTGTCTGTAGGCAACTCATCTGAAGCAGGACCTTGGTCGAAACCAACAAATTTTGCTCTGGAGCCTCTAGGAAAATCATACTCATAAAGAAATCTCGTACCCGGATGGTCTAGATCAGGGCAAGGCCATTGAATACCACCACCTTCCAGCCGGTCATAGGTTATACCTGCAATCATAGGAGTTAATGAGGACATTTCATCCCAAATTTCAGAGACGTCCTTATATTCAAAATGATCTCCCAAACCCAAACCTTTCTTTATCGATATTCGCTGGGCTAAATCGCAAATTATCTCCCAGTCTGGTCTCGAGGATCCAACTGGCTTTATAGCCTCTCTGACCCTTTGAACCCTTCTTTCACTATTTGTAAATGTCCCGTCTTTTTCTGCAAATGAACATGCCGGCAAAACAACATCTGCTATTTGTGCTGTTTCATGTAGGAAAATATCCTGAACAATTAATAATTCTAGTTTTCCGAATGACTCTTCAGCATGATTCAGATCAGGTTCGCTTAGTAACGGATTTTCACCAGTGATATACATGGCTTTAATACGTCCATTGTCAATCTCACGAACCATATCAGTCACTACTAATCCTGCTTTATCAGGCAGAGGGTTACCGCCCCAAGCTGTCGAAAATTTTTCTACAGAATCAGCATTTATGGTCTGATAGCCTGGGAATGCATTCGGTAAACATCCAGCATCACCACACCCTTGGACATTATTCTGACCACGAAGGGGCGAAATACCCGAACCCGATTTCCCAAGTTGCCCCGTAGCAAACGCCAAATTTAATAGCCCGTGAGCATTAGCAGTACCCATTGTATGTTGTGTGATTCCCATACCCCATATAAGACACGAACCACTGAAAGGAGGAGCGGCATACATGCGGGCCGCTTCTATAATATCTGCTTCACTAACTCCTGTTATGGATTCCACATATTCTGGCGTGTATTTGGTGACAATATCTGACCAGTCGTCAAATCCTTCAGTTCTATTTTTTATGAAATTTTCGTCCGCTAGCCCATTTTCTAAAATCACATGAGCCATACCATTTAGCAAAGCAACATCTGTTCCTGGTCTTGGTCTGAGCCAAATATCTGCATAGTCGCACATGTCTATTCTTCGTGGGTTTATAACGATAAGTTTCGCGCCATGCTCGACTACAGCCCTCCGCATTCTGGAGGCGGCTACAGGATGATTAGAATTGGCATCCGACCCTATAATCACAAGGCATCCGGCCTCTTCATAATCTATATATGAATTACTGGTCGCTCCGCTTCCAAGAGAGGCCAACATTGCCTCTACGGATGGCGAATGGCAAAGTCTTGTACAGTGGTCTATATGGTTACTTTGCATAACCAGACGTGAAAATTTTTGTTGTATGTATCCATCCTCATTTGTCGCCTTTGCAGAACATAGTGTGGCGAAACTATCACCTTCGTAGGCAAGCAATTTATCCGCTATGAAATCCAAAGCCTCATCCCAAGTCGCACGTTGTAAAGACCCATTTCTCCGAACCAAAGGCTCAGTCAGACGATCTTCATGATGAACAAATGTGTATCCAAATCTTCCTTTTACACATAGCATTCCCAAACTGGAATCATTTTCTGGATCATCCAGCATTTCTACGATGGCGTCATCCGATGTTACTTGTGCCTTTATTCCGCAACCAACCCCACAGTAAGGACATGTGGTGATAACAGTTCTTTCAATAACTGCCGGTTCGACTTTGGTGGAAATAGCGCCTGTTGGGCACACTGATAGACATTGGCCACAGGTAGTACAGATAGATTCCAGCAAGGGCTTATCCATAAAGGTCCCGATTCTGGCCTGGCTGGATGTTCCCAAAACATCTATAGCACCAATAAACTGATGGCCTGTTTGGCATGCCTGGGCGCACCTACCACAAAGGATGCAAGAGTCCATTGCTATATTAAATATTGGGTTGCTGGCATCTGTTTCCTCTCGAGACCGAGATTTCCACACCTGACCACTTATTGAATTGGACTCCATCACTCTAGACAATTCCTTGTAATCGTCTTTATCTGAATGGACCATACCAGCAGTTAATTCCAGAACACTCTTTCTTATCAAATCAAGCTTGTTCCCGTTGGTTAAAATCTTCATACCCTGTGAGATAGGGGTCGAACACGACGCTGGGTAACCACGAACTCCCTCAATCTCCACTAAACAGGTTCGGCAAGCACCAATAGGTTTCATATCCGGATCTTTGCATAACTGAGAAATAGCCGTCCCTGAAATGTTGATGGCATCAAGGACGGAACTATGTTCCGGCACCTGAACTTCTTTGCCATTTATGAAAACTTCCATTAAATTCCTCCTCCTTGCTATCCCGGTGATACTTCCTGAAAATATGAGCCATAGCTCAGCACTGGATTGCCAGCGGCTTGACCTAACCCACAGAGAGAGGCAGCATTTATAACTTCAGCCAACTGACCAATTCCATTCCAATCAATTGCGTCATCACCGGAGTCATTTGCCATCAACTCCAGTAAACGGGTAGTACCCTCTCGGCAAGGGGTGCATTTTCCGCATGATTCCCTCGCATTGTACTCAGAGAGCTTTCTAACCACCTCCAGCACATTAGTATCTTGAGATAGGCCTATCACACCCCCCGCACCCAACATCACTGATTTGCCATCTAAAAATCCTGGGCCTATTGATAAGTTGAGAGATTCAGAAGAGGGTATAACCCCACTTGAGGGACCACCTACAGCAATGGCAGATAGCGTATTTATACTAGAAATACCCCCGAATTTAACCATCAATTCCGCAAGGTTTGAGCCCATTGGTAACTCTGCAACCCCTGGAGTATTCACTGACCCGCTGATACTCAAAATTTTCGTTCCTGGAGTATCTGGGTCTCCTATTTTTTTAAACTCATCAGCACCATTAAGAACAATCCAAGGCAGGTTACATAAAGTTTCGACATTATTAATGATTGTGGGCTGTTGGTTTAAACCAGATTCAGTAGGAAACGGTGGCCTCAAACGTGGTTCCCGTCTTTTACCTTCTATGGTATTGAGTAGGGTGGACTCTTCACCACATACATACCCCCCCGCACCTTTTAAGATTTCTATATCAATTGTGAAGCCACTGCCCATTATATTTGGCCCCAAGAAACCTTTTGAACGACATATTTCTAATGCGTTCAGCATTCTCTGATAAGACAGATGAGCCTCGGCATTCACATATAACCTAATGGAAGTAGCTTTGGTAGCGTACGCTGCAATCAGGGCTCCTTCTATAAGACGGAACGGAACGCTTTCCATGACGTGCCGATCTTTAAATACTCCGGGCTCGCCTTCTTCAGCATTAATTACTATATGTCTTTCCTTGGAAGCTGTAGACATTGCGGAACGCCATTTAATTGAAACTGGAAAATATGCCCCACCTCTACCTCGGAGACCGGATTCTTCTACCATATCCACCGTTTGTTCCGGCGGCTGCAAAAGAACCTTAGCAAGAGCAGAAAAACCTTTATTTGCTATATATCCATAGATGTCGCTAGCACTTATATTACCTGCATGCTCCAAAACTATTCTTGTCTGAGAATCAATGTAGTTCCTGACATTTGAATCACCCGTACTCGTTACTCTAATCCCTTCTATATATTCACTAACGTCTTTTTCAGAATGAATCTTGGGACCAGCAAAGCATGCCCCATCGCAACCAGAATAATCCACGGCAATTGAAGCGGGTAATTTTTCTTCTAAACTCCTGTAAATCTCTTGGGATCCAACAGCCATACTACATTGGCCCACTTGAACCAATACTTCAGCTGGATTATTTACAGCTCTATTGGCCACGGAGGTTATAAAATCTAGAGTATTCATTTTAATTTTCTACCAACCTCAGTAAAGCATCACCGGGAACTTGTCTCCCATACCATCTGTGATCTACCGATACCGCTGGTGCAACCGAGCACATGAATGCACAATCCGTTTTCTGCACTTCCAAATCAAAGCTAGTTTTATTAGATAAAAATTCCAGTATCTGGGCTGCTCCATTTTCACGACAAGCCACGCCGTCACATACCGACACTGTTTTTTCCGCAGGAGGGGAAAGCAACAATTCTGTGTACGTAGTTGCGGTACCGTATACCTCACTAGCCGGAACACCCAAATGCCATCCTAAAACTTCTAGTCCCCAATCAGACAGGAAAGAAAATTTTTCCTGAAGAAAATGCAAAGCAGGGAGTAAGTACGACCTATCCCGTGGGAACTTATCTATTAATTCCCCCCGCAAATCGTTTCTTCGTTTTCTTTCCTCGTTATTTGAAGACATATTACTGGCGTTTAGCACTCTATACCCAAACTTTTCAACTTTGACTCAGGTATAAGACCATCGCTTGTCCATTCTCTGGCATCATAATAAGACTTAATCATAGTACCCAAGTCAGATTCACTAAGTGACTGGCGGTTCTCACCATCTGATAGGGGTTCGGAAAATATCCTTTTGGGCAAGTTATCCTGGTCCATAACCCATCCTTCTCGAATGTTAAATTGCTTTTTCAGATTATTTATTCTTTCGCCGCATCGGGCAAGCTGATTTGGGTCCATATCCCATCCTGTTACGTCATTGAGGATTTCAGAGGATTCAACATAAAAATCATCAAACACCTTTCGGACGAATTTACACCAAATTAGGGAGTCCATAACCGCACTGTAATCTTCTCCGTCTACAACCATCTGGCCCCTTGAAAGTTTTCCACTATCGGAGCTTGATGCAAAATCGTACTCATAAGCAGAAGATCTATTATGACACGCCCCTCTGGTGCTTACAGCCAAGGCCAGAGCCATAGTATGCAATGATCTGGGCTCATATCCCGGCATTTCAAGACCTTTGACATGCATGGCAAAATCTTCTGTTCCAAGGCCAATTTCTTTACTCACTCTGGCACTGCCTTCTGCCAATATATCTCCGATACCTGACCGTTTAGCTATGGCATTTAACAATTTTCTAAGAAGGTCTTCGTCATTTTCATAAGTAGGCAGGAGTCCCAGCCATTGTTTGGGAAGCAACCCTTTTTGCATACACTCCATAAACCAAGCACAGGTAGAACCGGCACTGATAGTATCCATTCCCATTTCATCACAAAATTTACTGCTTTTAAGTATCGTCTCTCTATCGGATATACCGACAAGAGGTCCCAATGCAAATAGTGATTGGTATTCCAACCTCACCTTTGCTGAACCACCGTTTGGTATGGTCACCAATTTTTCACATCCTATTGTGCAATTAGCGCAATGCGAAGTGGAAACTTTTTCTTCATTATGAATTGCCTCACCAGATATACTATGAAAGTCTTTATTTGACTGATTCCTGAAATTCCCTATGGGGAGGACTTTTAATCGCTCAAACACTGAAAGATTTGCCATCGTTCCCAAGGTCCTATATTTCTCAGTAGCCTCCCCGAGGCTTTTTATAGCTAGCTGTTTTCTGGTTTTGGAAAGATTTGATTCGTTGAAATAATTCAACTTCTTATATCCCTTAAAGGATATGGCCTTTATTTTCTTGGACCCCATCACAGCCCCGTTTCCGGTCCGACCGGCCTGCCGGCCCCCATCATTACTGATACTAGCAAACCTCACCATATTTTCACCCGCTGGGCCTATGCAAGCGATACCGTACCCTGGACCAAAAGTCTCTATCAAATGGCCTTCTGTCATGGAAGTGGTATTCCCCAATAGGTGTGAAGCGTCGTTGAATTGGATACCAGATTCATCAACCTTCAGAGACAGCCATTGGCTAGATGAACCGAGAATTATGACGGCATCGGCCCCTATACCTTTAATAGACAGCGCCAACGAACTTGAAGATAGGGAATCCCCTATGAAGCCTGTTTGGGGTGATTTAGAAACCACTGCGAACTTTGACGTAGTGGTGAGGCGACTCCCTACAAGAGGGCTTGCACAAAAAATTAATGGGTTAGCGGGAGAAAACGGGTCCGCTCCGGGAGGACAATAGTGATAAAGAAGATAGGCCCCTAAACCGCTGCCGCCAATAAAATCTTTGACTACCTCTTCCTGTAGATCTTCCCATCTCCAGGACTTCGTGGAAACGTCTATTATCAGAATTTTATTGTGGTACCCGAACACCTTATCCTCCTGCCTGGCTAGGCAATATCAACAGCGCATCACCATCACATAATTTCAGCTTCTCTGGATCTTGAAATCCAACCCCATTTAAGTTGAAAACATAACTTGACAAAAGTCTCTTATCACCGCTGTCCAAAACTTTACCGCCAAGAGCAGGAAATAGTAGCGCTAAGGCTCTAATAACATCCACGGCACCGACCTTAGACTCAGTAAACTCCAATTGAACAAGTTTCTGGCCAGCGATGATCCTACTGTTTCCGTATAACTCAACCGTCAAATTAATCGCCATTGAAATCTTTTCCCATTTGCAATGCTGTGAGAAGGTCCTCAGGTGTATTTACGTTAAAAAAACTATCTTCAGAACCTTCGATATTTAGAAATTCATTCTCTGATATCTGACACACCGTGATTTTCGGGAAATATCCGTCCATTTTCAAAAGCCCAGCCTTCAATCTAGTCTCGATATGCTCTAGGCAAGATTTATTATATAAGGCGTGGGTAGTTTGCAATCTGCCTTCAAATTTAGGAATGACAACATCGGGAGAAGGATCCGAAATTTTGGTCATCATAAATTTTATTAAGGCAGTCGACAAAAACGGCATGTCACAGGCCGCCACAAATGACCAAGGAGTAGGGGATTCACTTAGACCTGAAAATAATCCGCCAAGGGAACCCGCTTCGCTGTAAGAATCGACAACATAGTGAATTTTGTTTTCTATATCAAGTTCTTCGATTCGTTCCAATCTGTCCACAACCACCGTCTGAGAAGTAGTAATCCCGGCTAACCTTTGTATGGCCCTATCGATGATACGGTCATTGCCAATACGTTCTACGGCCTTATCACGTCCTAAACGTCTACTTTTGCCACCTGCTAATAATATCCCGGTTAATTCGATAGGTACCATTTGCATCAACCTACCTCTCCAGCAACATTTCCCATTAGTGAAACGTCATAACCTCCAAGGGAGGCGATCTGGTTTTGTAAATCACCGCTCGAAAGACGCTCTAATAAAATATCCACGGTCACAACCGAACCTATAAATTTTGACGGAACCACTATCTGAAACCTCTCGTTTTCCAAAGGTATGAATTCCAGATCGCTGGCCAGCGCAGCTGCCATGATTCCCATCCCAGCATCAACAAACCCCGAAGACACCGCCGCCGCTACATTCCAATGAGTGTACTCTTCGTTCTCGTAACCAATAATTTTGGATGGGTCCAAATCTGACTGCTTTAGCAAATAGTCAAAAAGAAAACGGGTTCCGGATCCTCTTTGTCTATTCATGAATTTTGTATTCTTCGCAATCAAATCGTTAACTTTTTTTATTTCTTTTGGATTCCCTTTCTGAACCATCAACCCTTGTGTACGGCCCACAAAGTCATATATGCAAACTTTTTCATTGGGTATATGCCGTTTTACGGCAGAAAAATTGTATTCCCCAGTTTCTTCATCAAGTAGGTGACTACCTGCCATATGAGCATATCCTTTGGATAGTGCCAACAGTCCACCTACACTTCCCACACTAGAAGATATTAATCTGACACCACTTTTTGCAAAAGTTAATTCGCTTGCCAGTATGTCCAAGGCAATATCATGGCTTCCCGATATAAGTAGGGTTTTATCTATCTCAGAGCGTTGCCGATTTAAAATTACTGAAACGGCCGAACCTTCCTCAATACCCTCTGAATTAGCGGGTATCTTAATTACACCATCAGATTTGGATATCGATAGAGTCATAGCGGCCCCGCGGGTGGTTGGATTAGCTATGTAGTCTCCATTCACAGGCGCCACTACCACCCTCAAAAATTCTTCTTCTCCCAATGGAGAGGCGATTTTTTTCCCCATAACTGATTTTATTTGATCTGGAACGATTTCATTGGACTTCAAAAAATCATAAATAATTGGCTTTAAAAACAGTTCCGCGGTAGTGAGGGCTGAAGAAGGATACCCAGGCATGCCAATTACTGGTTTCCCCGATACAGAGCCCAATATGACTGGATGTCCAGGTCTGATAGCTACACCATGGACAATAACCTCCCCCAATTTGGACATCACAAAAGATGTAAAGTCCTCCGAGCCCGCTGAGGAACCCGCAATAACTACCAAAATGTCACAGTCAGTTATAGCATGAAGCAACGCTCGTTCCAACAAAATTGGATCGTCGGGTACCGGGCTTTGAACTGATGCTTCGGCCCCCCAATCTTCCGCCAGTGCCGATAGAAAAATGGAGTTAAATTCGATTATTTGGCCTGGTCCTGGAGTTTCTCCGATTTTTACTAATTCAGTTCCAGTTGGGATGAAGCAAACCTTCGGTGGAATATTAACTCTAACATCTGACAGGCCTGCCGCCCCGAGGCAAGCCAAGTCTAAAGATCTAATTATAGCGCCCTGTTGTAACACCAATTCAGGGGCTGCAATATCTTCAGCTATCTTCCTAACATGCTGATATGGAGCTACAGGATTACGAATAAAGATTTCGGTAGCAGAATATTTCTCCAAATCCTCTATCATAATCACAGAGTCGAAGCCTTCAGGTACAGGATCTCCAGTATCGACCCATCGAAAAGCGGCCCCTTCGATAAGTTTAATCGGTCTTGTTTCTGTCGCTCCCAACGAAGATTCGTATCTTATGGCGACGCCATCCATAGCAGAAGTGGTCACATGAGGCGACGATATCTTGGCAAAGACAGCCTGACTAGAAACTCTTCCAACAGAATCTTTGATGGAGATTATTTCAGTCTCTCTTTTCAAAGGGGAACCGATATCCAATAAATGATTTTGGTATTTATCTTGAGCAATTTGAAGTGGGATATCTTTCAGGAAATAATTTCTTTCGAAATCGGCTTGTGGCGACATTGTTAGCCTTTATATTTAATCTAAATAAACCTTTACAAGAGTGTCTTTATATATGCCGGAAGATTCAGAGTCGATTTCAACATATCCGTCAGATCCCAATATAGTGGAAATTAGATTAGATTTTCCATGTACCGGTACAGCGAAAATTTTACCATTTTCATTTTTTAACTGGACCCTGACATAATCCGTTCTACCACTAGTTGAAGGTAAATTAGAATTCAGAATTGCCTCAACAATTTTGTGACCAGGAAATATTTTTTGACCAGCTATTAAACGTAACAAAGGGTCTACAACCACCTTGAATATAGTAATTGCAGACACTGGATTGCCCGGTAGACCGATTATAGGCTTCCCAGCAGAGAACCCTAAAATTGTAGGTTTGCCAGGTTTTACAGATAACCCATGTACCAATACTCCTGGGGAGCCCATTTTGTTAATCACTTGTGCTGTGAGATCTCTAGAACTTATCGAACTACCTGCCGTGAAAACAACCATGTCCGAGATTTCTATTGCCCTTTTAGCGACTTCCAATAGCTCATTAAATTCATCCGGAACTCTAGGAAACAAGGTAGGTAAGGCGCCAAGGCCTTCAACGAGAGTTCCGATCGTGTACAGATTAATATCCCGGATCATGCCTCCTTTTACCTTTTCTTTGGGTGGAACTAATTCGTCTCCTGAAGATATAACTGCTACTTTAGGGCTCCGGTAGGCTTGGATGGAGGTTATCCCTAAAGACATTAACGCTCCTAATTCCGCATGACCAATTATTGTTCCAACTGCCAGTATGGAATCCCCAATTTGGAAGTCTTCACCGGCCATAATAACGTTCTCCCCCGATGCTACGGGTCTATAAACTTCCAGAAGGCCGGTAGGTGTTATTTTTGTGTGTTCCACCATTACCACTGCATCAGCATTATTCGCCAACATTCCCCCTGTATAAGCAGTGGCCGCCTCTCCTGGGGACAGGGATAAAAATGCCTCACTGCCCATAGGTATTTCCCCCACCAATTCAACATATGCAGGAAGTGCATCAGATGCCCCATAAGTATCAGAAGCTCTTACTGAATAGCCATCCATAGAAGATCTGTTAAAAGATGGGGAATTCTCCTCACTAACTACTCGTTTTGCAAGTGTTCTACCAGTAGCATCTTCTGTGTAGACTGTCTCAAATCCAACAGAAGATATCTTTTCAGACATCAAACTTATCGCATCTGGCGGTGATATCACGTTGAAGAAATTAGCCATCAAAACCTCATCTAACCAAGTTATTAAGGCATGGCCAACCCAAATTAAATTCTAAAGCCCAACAATGTTACCCGAGCGATCCACATCTAGTGACCTGGGTTCCCCAGGCAGTCCCGGCATTGTCATGATACTTCCAGCGATCGGGTATATGAATCCTGCACCAACAGATGCTCTTGCATCAGATACTTTAAAGTCATAATCAGAAGGAAGGCCTTTCAATGATCGGTTGTGTGAAAGTGACAAGTGGGTTTTTGCCATACATATTGGAAGGCCTCCCCATCCATTCTCTTCAAATTGTCTTAAAGCTCGTCTCGCGACGGGAGTGTAATTGACTCCAGTTGCGTTATAAACCTTGGTAGCTAAAGATGAGATTTTGTTCTCTAAGGAATCAGACAATTCATACATATAAGAAATTGAACCCGGAGAGTCGTTTGTGGCTTTAATAACAGCATCCGCTAGATCAAGGCCGCCCTCTCCTCCATCTTCATAAACTTTAGACACGACAGCATACTCAGCGCCAGCCTCTGTTGAAAGAGATTTAACAAGCTCTGTTTCTTCCGAGTCATCTGTAGGAAAACTATTAACCGCAACAACTACGGGTAGATTAAAACTCTTTATCACTCCAATTAGATGTTTAAGATTAGACATTCCTTTAACTAGGGCTTCTCTATTGGCTGCATCCAAACTACGAAGTGGAGCTCCACCGTGCGATTTAAGGGCCCTGACAGAGGCCACAATGACTGCTGCTGCAGGCTCTAGGTCATTTAGCCGTGCCTTTATATGCATGAACTTCTCAAACCCCAAATCAGCTCCAAAACCTGCTTCGGTCAAGACGTAATCAGCATAACCAAGGGCTAGTTGGTCTGAAACCACCGAACAACATCCATGAGCTATATTCCCGAACGGGCCCGTATGAACGAAAACCGGCTGGCCTTCGGTAGTTTGTACTATGTTCGGTTGAATAGCATAACGCAACAAAGACATCATAGATCCAACAGCCTTTATCTCTTCCGCTTGTACCGGGGTACCGTCATCCTTATATCCAACGACTATCTTGCTCAATCTTTTTCTGAGATCTTCCAAATTTGAAGACAGCGCCAAAATTGCCATCACCTCGGAGGCAGTGACAATGTCAAACCCTGTCTCACGGAGAGGGGCATTTGCTTTCCCTCCGAGACCCGTCAGCACGCTTCTGAGCGACCTCTCTTCCACGTCTGTCACTCTTCTAATAGTCACACCTTGCGGCGAAAATCCTTTGATTTTATTTCTTTGAGCGACATTATCCGTCAAAGCAACAAGTAAATTGTGAGCCGACCCAACTGCATGTGCGTCACCCGTGAAATGGATATTCACTTCATCTTCTGGCTCAACTTTGGATGCGCCACCGCCTGTTCCGCCGCCCTTTATCCCAAATATAGGACCAAGAGAAGGTTCCCGCAATGTTGCAACAACATTTTTTTTCATCTTACCCATCGCTTGCGCTAAACCAACTACCGTGGTGGTTTTTCCTTCCCCAGCCGGGGTGGGAGTTATACCAGTAACAACCACCAGTTTACCTTTTCGTTCCTTCTTAATTGCAGACAAAGACAATTTTGCCTTATAGGCACCATACGGAACGAGATCATCCGGAGAGATTCCTAATTCACTAGCAACATTTTCTATTAACTTCATAACCCAACCTTGAAAACCCTAACCATATTTTCAACAATTAGAAAGGATATCACTGAACATCATATTTTATCGCTTATTGGTACCGTCTAATCTCTGGGTGTTTAAAAGTTATCCAAACCGTGAAAAGTATCAACAAGACCGCTAACACTGCAATTGAGCCTTGCCCACCTAACCAATCCGCCATAAGCCCTGCAGGCAATACGCCTAGGGGCATTAATCCCCAGTTCAACATATATATACTCATCACCCGCCCACGGTATTCTTCCTCAGCCTCCTCCATTATCAGGGCCATGTTAATGGACCGACGACCTGCATCGCCGAGGCCTAAAGGAAGCATTATTAATGCAGCAAATAAATACAGAGGTACAGCGGCAATCAAGAGGAGACTAAATCCTGACAAATACGAACTGATAAGTAGCACTTTCCCACGCAATCTGCTGCCAAGGGAGGCTATATAAATAGATCCTATTAGGGCCCCGAGCCCCATAACAGAAACCAGTAAACCCATTGAATCTGCTTTCAACTCATATATATCTACTATGAAAACTGGCATTATAAATCTAAAGGGCTGAGCTAAAATAGTCGTAGATAAAGCAATAGCGAGAAGTATCAAAATAAAGGAATTGTTACGAACATATTTTAATCCCTTAAGCATATCGTTAATTAGAACCGAAGGGCGATTGGAATCGGATGCTGACCCATTCTTTGGGGCCACACTGTATCCTTTGTTTTTTATCAGCATAGTGAATATGATCGAAGAGAAATTGAGAACTGTTATCAGCAAGTAAACTTTGCCAGGGCCAATGAATTCATAAAGTAATCCAGCTGCAGTAGGTGCGGCCAAAGTGCTGAAACTCATAGCAGCAGCATTCAGAGCCACAGCATTTGACACCAATTTCTGTCCTACCATTTGAGGAATTAAAGCTTGCCGAGCGGGCATCATAAAGGCGAAAACTGCTCCCTGGACAATCGATGCGATTAGCAAATGGACCCAAGTAACATTCTCAGTCAAAATTAAAATCGCAACAACCAGCGATACGATACCTGCCAAGAGCTGCCCGGCTTGAATTATTCGTTTTTTGTGAAAGCGATCAGCAATGACACCACCAACCAACGCCAATGTAAGCATAGGTATAGCCGAACCTGCATTAACTATTCCAAGGAGCATGCCAGAATTCTCAAGTTCGTAAACGAAGTAGCTCCTAACTAGCATCTGCATGTTCATTCCGAACATTAAGGTAAGCATCCCTATCCATAAAAAGAGAAAATCCCGATTCTTTAAAGACTGATAAGTCTCTGAAAAACTCACTATATGGATTGGAGAAAATATGGATAAATTAGCATAACCCAACCTGATTTTGACGTCTAGTCTTCCCTCTGGAATGATTCAAAGGGGGCCCGAACCACGGTAGACTCTCATTCAAAAGAAAGGTCACCGCAGGTGTTCAGTTCGGACCCGTTTGAACTTATATAAATCGCACCGCAACTTTACAAACAAACTATTCATATTAGTTAGTACGGTTGTTGATTCTATCATTACGTGCCCATTTCATAGGTGGAGAAGATTTGGTCTATAGAAATTGAAATTTGTAGCGAAAGAAGTGGTATCTGAAATTATGCTATGACCGTCAAGTACATGAAGCTCTAATTTAAATATGGTTTTAATCGTACCTTCCAATTCTCGGTGTGCCGAATTGAAAAAATCCTATGCGGGTATCTCCTCCGTATATCCTGTCTGGAAAGCCTAAAAATATTCTTCCAATCTTAAATCCCGTTAAGCACATAAGCAGCGTTCCCATCAATTCAGCTACGTTCGGGCTTTGAAGCCCTACAAAAGGTCCTTTAGCTGGTTTGCCTGATAGCAGATCATTTCTAACGCCATTTATTCTCATATGCTTCCACCTTTTTCTTAACTTTTAGCTACAGCAAGCAAATTAATAAGATCGTAGGTAGGGGAGATTACAATATCTTGGGTCAATACGGGATTATAATATTTTCTACACATATAAATACATTAAGGTAAGAATTAGTAACCTTAATCAGGTTAACAACAAAAAATGAGTAATTCATTCGGCAAAGCGTTCAGAATAACAACCTGGGGAGAATCGCACGGTGATGCTGTGGGGGTGGTAATAGACGGATGTCCGCCAGGCTTACCTATAAATTTGGAAGATATTCAAAGGGAACTCGACCGACGAAGGCCGGGACAAAGTGAAATATCCACTCAACGGAAAGAAGGGGACAAAGCTGAGATATTATCGGGAGTATTTGAAGGATTATCTTTAGGAACCCCAATCTCAATTTCAGTGTGGAATACTGACGCGAAGGGCAAAGATTACGAGCATATGAAAAGCGTTTACCGACCTTCCCATGCTGATTATACCTATCAAGCCAAGTACGGAATCAGGAATTGGAAAGGTGGTGGAAGAGCCTCTGCCAGAGAAACTATAGGGCGAGTTGCTGCGGGAGCGATAGCAAAGAAGTTTTTATTGGCGGAATATGGCACTGAAATTGTTGCCTTCGTCAAGAGAATAAGTCACATAGAGTCAAACATTGGACACGAAGAGATAACCTTAGAAGGAATCGAAAGTAACATGGCCCGATGCCCAGACCAAGATGCTGCAGTCGCAATGATAGAAGCAGTCAAAACGGCTAGGAAGAACGGTGATTCATTGGGCGGGGTTGTGGAAGCGTTTGCGACAAATGTACCGGTTGGAATTGGGGAACCTGTGTTCGACAAATTAGATGCTGACCTAGCAAAAGCAATGCTATCTTTGCCTGCCTGTAAAGGGTTTGAGGTCGGATCCGGTTTTGATGGAACCTACTCAACAGGCTCCCAACACAATGATCCTTTCTACATGTCGGAAGGTACAGTTCGAACCAAAACTAACAACTCTGGTGGTATTCAAGGTGGAATTAGTAACGGGGAATCCATCATTTTAAGGGCCGCATTCAAGCCAACAGCGACGATTATGAGTTCTCAGGATACAGTGGATGTTTTTGGCAATGATGTCGAATTGCAAGGTAGAGGGCGTCACGATCCATGCGTATTGCCAAGGGCAGTTCCAATCGTGGAATCTATGTTCGCCCTAGTACTATGTGATCACGTTATTCGCCATAGGGGACAAACAGGAAAATAAGGCCAGGGAGTTTTAATCTCCCTCGCCTTTAAAAAGCATTTTTAGACCACGGGTGATGTACCACCGTCAACGTTAACCGCAGTTCCAGTGATGTAGCTTGCCTTAGCTGATGCTAAGAAGCAGATCAAATCTCCGGCCTCGTGAGCCTCACCAATGCGACCCATCGGAACATTCTGTCCAACTATTTTCCAATGATCTTCCAACGTATAGCTAGAATCTTTTGCATTAGCTGATTCCCATCTTGCGCGGTGCTGGCCAGATTTCAATACTCCCACACAGACAGTATTTACTCTGATATTGTCTTTTGCCAATTCTCCTGCCCACGATTTTGTAAGCGAAATACCTGCTGCTCTAGACAATGAGGTAGGTTGCCCACCAGGATTAGGAGCCTTTCCTCCGGGGGTTGTCGTATTTACAATTGCACCAGCCCCAGATTTTTTCAAATGGGGAAGGGCAGCCCGTGCACAATAAACAGCCCCATAAACTTTTATGCCGAAATCTACTTTTAGGTCTTCATCAGTCATTTTTTCCAGGGTTGAAGCAGAAGAGGTGCCTGCGTTATTAACCAAAATATCTAATTGTCCAAATTCTCCTACTACTTTGGCTACCATCGCTTTAACGTCGGATTCCACCGACACATCTGCTGCAACACCTATAGCCTCCCCGCCAGAAACATTCCTAACTTCTGCAACTGCTGCATTCAATTTTTCTTGAGTCCGGCCGACAATGGCGACTTTAGCTCCTTCCGAAGCCATAGATATGGCAGCGGCTTTTCCAATTCCATCACTACCGCCAGTAATAATCGCGACTTTTCCTTTTAACCCTAGATCCATAAAATTTCTCCTTGTTTTTTATTTTTTTGTATAAGTCTCGTCCAAAAGATCCGTAACATACTTTACTTCCACGTCCAATCCTGCCTCTCTAATCCCGTTCTGTAATTGCATGAAGCAACCCGGGTTGGCTGTTGCAATCGTGTCAGCTCCAGAATCGATAATATTCTTCATCTTATTGGCCAAAATTTTCTTTGACATTTCGGGCTCGGTGATCATATATGTTCCACCCGCTCCACAACAGATATTGGATTCTTTCAATTCACAAAAATCTAATCCTTGGATAGATTTTAGTAAATTCCTAGGTGCATCTCTCACTTTTTGTACGTTTGCAAGATGGCATGAATCTTGATACGTAACCGCCCGAGGAACACCAGATTCGCCAGGCTGAAATTGAGCCCCAATTAGGTATTCATTTATATCAATAACTCTTTTACTAAAATTAGCAGCCTTTGAACTATATTCTGGATCGTCAGCCAGCAGGGGACCATATTCCTTCATCCTGGCCCCACACCCTGCCGAGGCCACCACAATAGCTCCATCTATATTGTCTTTAGAAAAAGCTTCTATATTTTCTCGAGCAAGCTCTTTAGCTTTTTCTACGTCGCCAACGTGTGAATTTATTGCTCCACAGCAAACTTGAGACGAAGGAATCTCAACATCTTTTCCGGCTTTATTCAAAACTCGGACTGCTGCCCGCATTTGATTGCCCTGAGTGAGTGGCATGATGCAACCTGTAAGCATCTGGATCTTTTCAGCATCTACCACACCAGATTGGTACAAATGGCCATCGGCCCGGAAAAATTCCCCGTTTAGAGCCGGTGTCATCATTTCCAGATTCTCTAGTCTCCTAGATATCAATCTCAATATTTTGGTTCTCCTCACCAATTTTTGGAACCCACTTTTGATGTAAAAATCCATCATTGCAACTAAAACCGAAAGGTTTTTCTGATTAGGCAATAAATACTTCAGAGCGATTTCATAGGCCAGGCGGGGAAGCAATCCAATTCTTCTGTAATCTCTCACGTGGTCCATGGTGGATTCAATTAAATTCCCATATGGAACTCCTGAAGGACATACATCTTCACAAGCCCGACACTGAACACATAAATCCCAATGCCTCATCACTTGATTAGAAATTTCTAATCTTCCTTCATTAACTGCCTTCATCAAGGCAATCCTTCCCCTTGGTGATTCCGTTTCCAACCCTGTAGCCAAATAAGTTGGGCAGGCCTGTAAACAGAAACCGCAATGGACACATTTGTACAATTCTGACTCATCGAGCCACGTGGGTTTTGGAATTTTTTCGACTTCAAGCATATCTAGTTAACTGTCTTCTTTATCTGTTAAATATCTTCCTCTATTTAATTTCTTATCTGGATCATATGTGTCTCTTAGAGATCGCATAATCCCAAGAGATCCCTCGTTTATTTGGCCCCACATATTAAACCCAATTTTTAAATCCGGTGGCAATTTTTCATAATTGATATGTGATTGGTTTTGCCGAGCTATGTTATGGATTTGTTCTATAACTTGAGTTGGCCTAGTTTTGTCTTCTTCAAGGAGACTTTCAATATAAAATTCCATAGTCCCGAACCCGGGTTGAATAGAAACAGCCAAAGTTGACCCAATTTCTTCGAAGTAATTAGCCATATCTCGCAACAAACCACGTAGCCTTGTTGGGGTAGAAAATACCCTTCCAGTAATACTAGAAATCGATCCGTATCCTTTAAAATCTCTAATTTTTTCCCATAATCGATCAGATGCGTTTTGCTCAAGAAAGTCGGTATGGGAATCCTGATATTGTTCGACCATTTTGTTCATAATATTTAATTGGCGATCAAATGCCATTTGTCTCCCACCAATTCTGATGACCATCAAGTATCGGCACCGTGGTGCATCGATTTGCAACGTTTTAATCAAATGTTCATTCATTCCAGTCAAAGCTAACGGCATCACATAACTGTCGAAAACCTTTTCCGAAAAATTGTGTAACTCGTTTTCTGATTGAAATCCCACCAACAATGACCCTTGACGAGGGGGTAGGGGAGTCAATTTAAACGATATTTCTGATATGACCCCTAAGGTCCCATAGCCTCCGATATGTAATCTTGCCATATCATATCCCGCCACGTTTTTGACCACTGGACCACCACTTTTGGTTACTGTTCCCGATGGCAAAACTACTTGCATGCCAATTACCATGTCCCGCATATGAGCTAGTTGCCATCGCAAGTATCCTGGCGCATTTGATGCCAAAGTCCCTCCGATTGTTGCCTCTTCCGGAAAAGCAGCATCAACTGCCAAAAATTGTTCTTGTTCTCGTAATTGATTCTGCAAGCTATGTAAAGTAATACCAGATTGAACTATACAGGTGAGATCAGCAGAATTATGCGCCACCAAATGGTTCATGTTTGAAAGATCCAAAGCATAATCATAGTGCGGCATTTTCGCGCCTATTTGAAGTCTGGTTGCCCCACCTACAGGAACTACAACCTTACCCGGCTCAGTGATGTCAGACAAAGCCGAAGAAAGTTCTATTGTATCTTCCGGGTAAATCGGTCCTTGGCTGGGCTGAATGCCATCTATTAGATGTTTTTTTTCCATTTTCTATTGGATACCTGCTAATTATATATAGGCGCCCGGGCCTACCCTCGCAATTGCCCTAGCTTGAGAAATATCGCCGCACCCCGCACCAGTCGGGAAAACTTTGCCTGGGTTAAGCAGATCTTCAGTTTCAAAGGCCAATTTTAAAAGCGACATAGTTGCCATGTCTTCTTCACTAAACATTAAAGGCATTTGATCCTGTTTCTCTAAACCGATTCCATGTTCACCGGACAAAACTCCTCCCGAGTCCACACAAATCCTTAGAATTTCAGCTCCTATAGCTAGTATGTTTTCAACATCCCCGGGTTTCCTTTCATCAAACAATATAGAAGGATGGAGGTTACCGTCGCCTGCATGTAACAAATTAGCTATCGGGTACCCACTTCTTTCAGATATTTCATTTATTTTCTTTAAAACATCAACTAGTTTCGTCCTTGGTATAGTCCCGTCAACCAGATAATAGTTTGGAGCCAACCTACCAAGTGCTCCCAATACACCTTTACGTCCCGACCATAATTTTTCTCTTTCAAGAGAATCCGTTGCCACCCTAATTTCCAGAGGGCTGAATTCACGGCATATAGCTTCTATTTCTTCTGATTCCTCTTCAACGGATTCTAACAAGCCGTCCAACTCAACTAAAAGAACTGCCCCGGCCCCTTCAGGGTATCCCGCTCCTACAGCTTCCTCAGCTGCCTTGATACAAAAATGATCCATCATTTCCAAGGCAGCAGGCACCATTCCTGCACCTATTATTCCTGTGACAGCCGCACTGGCATCCTCAATCGTTTCGAAGGACATCAACATGGTCTTCACATGCTCAGGCAATCTCAACAACCGAACAGATATTTTCGTCACGATTGCCAAGGTACCCTCTGACCCTATAGTTATTCCTCGAAGATCATATCCGATTCCGTCTCTCTCATTGTCCCCGAACCAAGTTATAGATCCGTCTGCTAATACAACTTCCATACCTAAAACATGATTTGTGGTAACACCATACGCTAAACAATGCGGGCCGCCGGAATTCTCTGCGATGTTTCCTCCGATTGTGCAAGCACGCTGACTAGATGGGTCAGGCGCATAGTATAGGCCCTCAGAAGCCACATGAGTGGATAGATCTAGATTTACCACACCCGGCTCCACAATTGCATATCGATCACTTCTATTGACCTCTAATATCTGATTCATCCTTGTCATGGATAAAACAATTCCACCGTGTTCTGCTATAGCTCCCCCGCTAAGGCCGGTTCCTGCTCCTCTGGCCACAACAGGAAGCGAATTTAACCTAGCCAGTTTTAACACTTGGGATATTTCCTTTGCAGTATTTGGCAAAACTACAACTACTGGATTACCGCGGTCAATTGACCCGTCATATTCATAAACTAAAAGGTCTGCTTGATCATCCAAAACATAGTCATCACCAACTATCCTCTTTAATTCAGATATCAAATCCTTCATTTTCAGGGACTGTGATTGGCTCATTTGTTCACTCTTTTTCCATTAAACTGTGATAATTCCTGAATAATGCAGAAATAGGGTATCTTAAACATATTCTAATATAAAAACTCAAAAAGTAAGTTTAAGTGCAGATAAAATGAAAGCCCGAGAAATGAAAGCTACCATGTTAGCGAAGACCCCCATGGTGGGAGTGTCAATGATGTTTAGCTCTCCCCAGTTGGTTGAAATGATTGCAGCACTCGGGTTCGACTGGGTGCTTTTTGACTGTGAACATGGATCTATAGACCTATCAAATCTTGAAGTGATGGCCATAGCTGCGAAGGCTGCAGGAATTACAGCTATTGCAAGGCCGCCCACCAACTCTCCCATTGATATTATGAGAGTAATGGACAGGGGAGTTGATGGAGTTCAGGTGCCTCACATTAAGAGCCAAAAGGAAGCGAAAGCCGCTGTAGAAGCTGTAAAATTCCACCCGTTGGGGAATAGAGGGTTGGCGATGGGCACTCGGCCATCAAATTACGGTATAGGAGTGGAGCTGGACCAATATTCTGAAACCTCTAACCTTGATTCCATAGTTGTTCTTCAAATAGAAGACCGAGAAGCCATAGAAAATCTAGACGAGATTTTATCCGTTGCAGATGTCGACGTCTTTTTCGTAGGGCCATCAGACTTATCACAATCTCTAGGCCATCCAGGCAAAGCAAATGAACCGCCTGTAAGCATTGCGATAAGAAAAATTTTCAAGTCTATAGCGGAAGCCGGATTGATATCCGGAACAGCCTCTTCTGAAAAGCATATGGGAAAAGCAAAAAAGGAAGGTTGCTGTTACCTTTATACTCACTTAAACAACGTTTTAAAACTAGGGGCAGAAAATTACCTGTAAGTCCTAGCGGGGTTAAAATGAGTCGCGAAAGTTTTTTAAATAGAGTTAAAGAGGCTTTGTCATCCGGTTCCAACGATGAAACGGATCTCTGCAAAGAACTACTAATTAATGATAATGTCAATGATTTGATTGAACGAACCGAAGCCATTCGATACCAATCTCGCACCGACTGGATGAAACTATATGACACACTTACGCTTTCTTCACGGGCGGCAGGCTGGAAAGTGCACAGATGTGATAGTTATGACGAAGCATCTGACTACATAGCAACATTGGCATTCGAAAGAAATTTGAACCACATTGTAATTTCAGATCAAGAATCCACAGGAAGGCTAAACCTGGAAAAAGGCAATCTACCGCCTGAAAGTGAAATAACTGTCGTGAAACCTGACGACCAGAACCCTTCCTTTAACAGGCGGCGGGCTTTAGATGCTGACATTGGTATTACAGGGGTTGACTATGCAATAGCAGAAACTGGTACGTGTGTGGTCTCGGCAAGTAATGAAGTAGGTAGACTTGTAAGCCTAGCTCCTCCAATATACCTAGCTGTAGTTGACAAAGGACAAGTGCTACCATCGTTGGACGAGTTATTTACTATCCAAAAAAAGGATTTTGTTGATGGCAGCGCAAATTCCTATACTAGTTTGATTTCAGGACCAAGTAGGTCTGCAGATATTGAATCTACCTTGGTCACAGGAGTTCACGGACCCGGAGAAGTTCATTTACTTCTCGTAGAAGAAGATTGATTTAAACTAAATCCATCCCAACCGATATGAACCGAAGACATTCTTCCACAGAATCAGATATCAGTTCGAAAGCCCTCTCTGAGGCCTCTTCAAGAGTAATCGGACCATTCACTATAGAGGTGGCAGCACGAATGCCGTGTTCATGAACTATCTTGAAATTACTCCCGAGTAATCCAGCAATCGCAATGGTGGGAATATTATGTTCTGAAGCTAGCCGGGCTACCCCTATTGGAGCTTTGTTATAGACAGTCTGAAAATCCATACCTCCCTCTCCCGTTATTACCAGATCAACTGAGGAGAGTTTATCTCTTAAATTAACAGTGTCTAACACTATGTCCACACCAGCTTTTAACTCCGCACCCATAAAGGCCATCATCCCAGCGCCTAAGCCACCGGCAGCACCAGCACCTGGAATTTCTGAAATATCTTTCTTTAAGTCCTTTTTCACCACTATGGCAAAATTGGAAAGGGCATCATCCAAACTCCGAACCATCTCCGGCGTTGCACCTTTTTGTGGTCCATATATAGCAGATGCCCCTTCTACCCCAGTTAATGGATTACTTACATCGCATGCCACCAAAAATTTAGAATCTTTTATACGACTATCCATATTGGAAATATCCACCGTTTGCAGGTTTGATAGAGCGGCTCCACCAAAATTGATAGCATTCCCTCGCCCATCCATCAAATTCGCTCCAAGGGCCTGAGCCATACCTCCCCCTGCATCGTTTGTCGCGCTCCCTCCTATTCCCACTATGAACTTACGGAAACCTTCATCCAGAGCCTCAGAAATAGCTTGTCCCAAGCCGTATGTTGACGCATTTAAAGGGTCTCTTTCCTCGAGGCTCAGTAATGCAAGGCCGGACGTTCGGGCCATTTCTATGACTGCCGTAACTCCGTCACCCATCGCACCCCATTCGGCCTCAATCGTTTTACCAATTGGATTCTGAACGCTACAGGTCCTAACTTCACCTCCAGAGACCTCAACCAAAGTCTCCAAGGTCCCATCACCTCCGTCAGCCACCGGGCAAAGCACCACGTTGGCTTGAGGAAATACCCTTAATATGCCAGTTTTAGTTGCCTCAGCCGCTGCTAAGGCAGATATACTCCCCTTAAATTCTTGAGGCGCAACCAATATCTTCATATCTTCCTAATCTACCTTTTAAGTAAAATTTTTCCTCAATATTGTCCGCATTTACGTTTGCACCCAATATTGATATATTTCTATTGTTCGTAAAATGTAATCGCATTAATTTGAATTTTAAATGAATATGGCCCGAAAACCAAAGGTATCATAATGCCGAGAAAAAAGAATGAAGGACCGACCCGTCAATTGTTTGCCAAAATAAGTGAAGAAATATATTTACTTACTAAGGCTAAATCTGCCGAATCCCGAATGTCTATGAGGGAAATACTAGAGGCATCCTTGGAATTATACCTAGGAACAAACCCTCTCGCTCGTTCTGGATCTCCGGGCACTCAAACAACTGCACAGCAGTCGATATGGCAGGACGAATACCTAAACCGGCAAGCCGACAGACCTGTAGGTTCTCCGATTGAATTATCTGAAGAAGAAGCGAAAGAGATTGCCAGGAAGGCGTTTCTTTGATGTCTAAATTTACTGCCGTAATAGATTCCTCCATCTTATTGGGGTACAGATTGGGCCATTCAGGCTGCCAAGATTTATTGTACAAGGCAATTGACGGGGAAATAGAAATTTTTATTTCTCCATTGTCAGTTTCAAAAATATGGAGTTCTCAAGATTTTGACCGCAAATCCGAAATCGGTTACTTAGGGCTACTCGAATTTATGACCATGTCTTTGATGGACATGGAAACGGCCATAAAAACTGGCCATACATTAAGAGAGAACTCAACCGATATTAATATAGATTTAGAGGCAGCAAATATTCTTTCTATTTGCAATATGTCAGGATATCCTCTTGTAACCACCAAGCCTGAATTATACGGTGATTTATTTGATGGTGTAATTAGCTGTGAAGAGGCTATTAATAAGCTAACTTAAACAATTAACAACAGCTAAATAGAAGTTTTTATCTTTTCAGCCAATTTAGTGTTTATACCAGCAATTTCTGATAATTCAGCTATCTCTGCAGATCTAATATTCTTTATAGAACCAAACTTTTTGAGCAAAGCCTTACGTTTTTGTGGACCGATACCCTCTATAGAATCCAGGGTAGATCTAAGGGTGCTTTTAGAGCGTTTCGTCCTATGGTATGTAATAGCAAATCTATGTGCCTCATCTCTAGCTCTTTGAACCAGAAAAAGGGCAGGGGAATTTCTAGGTAAAACGATTGGCTCCAACATGTACGGAACAAACAATTCTTCGTTTTCTTTAGCTAAACTGGCTAGTGGTATATCTGTCACCCCAAGTTCTAGAAATACTTGCAATGCAACACCAAGATGGCCTTTACCACCATCGATTAAAACCAAATCTGGGTCACTTGCCCAAGATGAGGACGGTGAAACTTTATCAACCAACCTCTTGAAGCGCCTGCTCAACATCTCCCTCATCATAGAATAATCATCCACCCCTTTTACATTTTTTATTTGGAACCTCCTATAGTCTGATGTCTTAGGTCTAGCGTTTTCAAATACCACCATACTGCCGACAGCATTGGTACCTTGTATGTTGGAAATGTCATAACACTCGATTCGTCTAGGCGACCTCGGTAAATTTAAAGCCTCTTGGAGTTCTCCTATGGCTGTGTCATCTTGGTTCAATTTCACAAATTTCTTTATTTTATGTTGGTCCAATGCTTCTCTGGCATTATGGGAAACCATTTCCACCAGTCGCCTTTTCTCACCTCTAACAGGCTTGTGAAGCCGAACCGCAGATCCCCTTTTTGTCGAAAGGAATTCTTCTATATGGGAACCTTCCTCGCCCACAGGAATTTGGATTAACACAGTGGGAGGTATATAGGGCGTGACCTCATAAAACTGTTGGAGAAATGCATTTTGCACACCTTGTATATCATCGTACTGTCCAACCTCCATTAGGTATGAGTCACGGCCAATTAGCTTTCCTTGGCGAATAAAAAATATCTCAACCCAAGCGTCATTTGACCATTGGGAACAGGCTATAACATCCAAATTTTCTGGCTTCAAGGTGAGAACTTTTTGACCTTCATGAACTTTTTCTATGGACTTTAACTGATCTCTTATAACGGCTGCTTTTTCAAATTCCAAATTTTCAGCCGACTGATTCATTTTGTCTTTTAAGGACCCGACAATCTGGTTTGTACTACCTTCTAGAAAAAGAACCACCTGGTCAATAATATCTTTGTATTGGTTTTTATCCGCCGAACCAATACATGGTCCTATACACCTGTTTATGTGGAAATCCAGGCACGCCCTGTCGTCTGTACCTGTGATGGTTTTGGTGCAAGATCTATAGGGAAATAGCTTCTTTAACAAGGACAATGTTTTCCTTACGCTTCCAACGCTGGCGTAGGGGCCAAAATATTGTGCGTTGTCTTTCTGCACGTTTCTAGTTATGTAAACTTGTGGGAAATCTTCAGAATTATCTATTTTGATGAACGGATAAGACTTGTCATCTTTTAATCTGGAATTAAATTGAGGTTGATATTCTTTGATCAAATTGCATTCAAGAATCAATGCTTCCTGTTCAGATTCCGTAACAATAAATTCAAATTCTTCAATCTTTGAAACCAGTACACTTGTTTTGAGATCCTCATGATGATTCGGCACAAAATAGGATCTAAGACGATTTCTAAGATTGCTGGCCTTTCCAACATATAGGATGACGTTATTTTTATCCCGCATTAGATAAACCCCAGGACCGGTGGGCACATGAGCTAATCTTTCAGTGAATCTATCTAACCCCATAAGTTAGCCAGTTTGAACGTTCCCGGAGTGTTTCTCTAAGCCGTTATAGATGTAAAAGATAATGCAATCAGCAAAATAACAATAACGGCGGCAGTGACAGAAATACGCTTGATCTCACTCCCTAAGTAATCATATCTCAACACATTTGTCCCAACATGAGCGGCGCTAACGTTTTGGCGGGTAGATTTCATTTTTGGAGTAGAAATTCCTGGTTCAAATTCAATAGCTGGGTCAGCTTGAGAAGAACGTGGGGAATTTTGCATCACTCTTGAATCGACAACCTGGCTTTTTCCAGATTTTCGTCTTTTGTTTCTTAGTTGCGCTTGTCTAGATGCCCTTTGTTGCCCTTTACTTGGCATTTTGAAACTCCTACGATTCTATAAATATAATTTGCTACTAATCAGTTTTTGCTCTTGGATGAGCATTATCATATTGATCTCTAACAAACTCCACCGTCAGATGCGTGTATATCTGTGTTGTTGAAATACTAGCATGCCCAAGCAATTCTTGTACGTGCCTTATAGACGCTCCACCTTCCAGTAAGTGGGTGGCAAAGCTGTGTCTAAGTGTATGAGGAGTCATGAAATTTTCCAGCCCTATCGATTTTGCGTATTTCTTTACGATACCCCAAAATCCTTGCCGAGTTAGGCGGTTGCTTCTTCTATTCAAAAACAAAGATTTAGATTGTTGGTACTTGAAAGTTGTCCTGCCTCTGCGAACATACCTATCAACACTATCCAAGGCAATCCTATGAACAGGTACTATCCTCTCTTTCGATCCTTTACCCATACATCTCACCGATCCAACAGTGAAATCAATGTCTTCGACATCTAGGCCTATTATTTCGCTAACCCTTAGCCCACTGGCATAAGCTATTTGCAACATAGCGGCATCTCGCATTGCATATACCGACGAAGAAAGCTGTAGGGGAAGGTGCAATAGCTTTTTGACGTCTGATAATTTCAAGACTTTGGGAAGACGCTGAGATCTTTTCGGAGTTGGAATCAGTTCAGTAGGATCATTCTCAATAATCCCTTCTGAATGTAAATAAGAAACAAATGATCTAACAGAGGCTAATTTCCTACCCTTAGTTGTAGAAAGGTAGCCTTTGTATGATAAGTACTTCACATATGTTTCTATGTGTTTGGAAGTGATCTGGTTAATATCGGTTAAATTAACATACTCATCAAACTGGTTGAGATCGCTTCTATACGACACCAAGGTATTGTTAGAACAAGCTCTCTCAACTACCAAATATTCTAGAAAATCCTCAATTAATGAGGTAATGGTATCCGATTCCGTTATCATTAATTAGTCCCAATTTACCAACGAAAAAACATTTTCATTAAATCTTACCTTGACATACCTTCTGGGCAGGATAAGAATTAATCCTAATTATTGACGAGTTCTAAACTTCATTGAATACATATGATTGAAATAGTAACCGGACCATTTTTATTTGAGTCTTCTTCATTCCTGCTGAGTTGGCATGGGGTGTTCAGCTTTATAGCTGTGGCTACAGCTGTGTTCCTCGTAGGAAGATGGGCTTCACTGAGAAATATAAACCCAGACGACGTGTATTCAATAGCTGTATGGGCGATTATTTCTGGAATAATTGGCGCAAGATTGGTTCATGTGATCGACAATCTCCAAACTGGGCCGAATTATTTAGATAACCCTCTTCAAATTTTTGCCATATGGTCAGGGGGTATAGGAATTTGGGGTGGTATTTTAGGGGGAGCTATTGGGGGTATAACCTACGGTCTTGTAAAAAAGATGCCTGTGTTGCAAATAGCCGACTTAACCGCACCAGCAATGCTAATGGCCCAGTCGATAGGCCGTCTGGGAGACATAGTCAATGGGGAGCATTGTGCAAAAGCCACTGACTATTTCTTTGGGTTCATATGGACTCATGCCCAAAGTGCTGCGGTTTATTGCTCCAACACGGGACTGAATGCCTCGGTACAACCAGTGGTCGCATTTGAAATCTTCTGGAACCTAGCCAGTTTAATGTTGATTTGGAATTTAAAAGATCGATTGAAACCTGCCGGTATGCTTTTCTGTCTTTATCTAACTCTCTACTCGGCAGGAAGATTCCTAATTACTTTTTTAAGAGAGGACAGGATATGGGCAATGGGACTACAAGAAGCTCATTTCATAGCTATAGCTGTACTTACCATTATGGTTCCTCTTCTGGTGTTTAAAGGAAGGTTTGGAGACGCCGATCAAATCCGAAATGAAATGATAGAGGCTGTACCTCAGCCCAGTAGGGCAGAAAGAAGGCGAACTCAAAAAAGCGATTAAGCCGGTCGGAAGTCCGATACTATAAATTGAAGGTTGTACTTGCCGTTCCAGTAGTTCATTTCCGGTCTATATGCCAAATCGACCGAACCTTTGCATTGGTCAATCCGATCACCTTGCCTAAAAGCAATACTATCGTATATCCGACCCTGGTGTTCCATCGTTAGTTTTAGATGGTTTTTAGAGGGACCAACTCTCTTTACATCTATTACATTCATGTTGGAGGTCATGAATATTGGTTCTGCGTTCTGATTCCCATATGGTTCTAACGCATTTAGAAAACTTAATGAATCACTATTTATCCACGACGGAGCTATTTCAGCCTCAATAGTTAGCTTGGGCTCTACATCCAGCCCAGACAATAATTCATCAGCCACTGAAGACATCGCCTTCCTAAAATCTCTGAGGTTATCCTTTTTTATCGTGAATCCAGCAGCCATAGGATGGCCTCCATATCGCTCAAAACTATCACTGCATAAATCTAATGCCTCGATCATATTGAATTCCGGAATGCTTCGTGCACTAGCCCTAAACATTTCACCGTCCCCTGAGGCAACTATGGCCGGACGATGATATTCTTCTGATAATCTCCCAGCAATTAATCCTAAAATACCGGGTATCCAACTAGATTTACCAGCAAATATTATTGAAGGCACCCCATCTTTAAAATCGGCTTTGATTTGCTTTTGGGCCTCTTGCATCGCCTTTTCTGTTAGAAGTTGCCGCTCTTTATTCATTTCATTTAATTCTTGGGCGAGGCGATCGGCCTCAGGTTTGTCGGATGAAAGTAATAACATCAAACTTAGTTTGGCATGATCCAATCTACCAGCTACATTGATCCTAGGAATAATGCCAAAGGACATGTCTTGGGTAGACAAATTTTTTTTAGAAGAATTGGAAACCTTTATCAATGCATCAAGACTAACGAACTCCGATTTTCTTAAAACATCCATGCCTTTGCTGACCAAATAACGGTTTTCATCCCGCATAAGACCGACATCGGAAATAGTTCCTAAAGTGACATATACATATAATTCATCGGGTAATTCGATCTTCTTTCTCTGGTACAAAGCTTGCATAACTTTGAATGCGGTACCAACTCCTGTGAGATATTTGAAAGGGTAGGATGAATTTGGGAGAGAAGGGTTCACTATTGCTATAGCATGAGGCATGCTATCAAGAGCTGTATGATGATCTGTCACTATCGTATCAATACCCATATCCTGGGCTGTTTGAATCTCATCAATAGAGCTAACTCCACAATCAACCGTTATCAACAGGGTTACACCTTTCGAAGAAAAAAAATCTAGTGACTGAAGACTAATCCCGTGACCTTCATCAACCCTATGTGGGACATATGGGAAAACCTTTAATCCTAAATTTTCCAAACCACGTGTTAGCAGCGCAGTACCTGATATACCATCTGTATCAAAATCTCCAAATACTCCTACAATCTCCTTTGACTCTATAGCTTGCAGCAACCTGTCCACAGAATTAGACATATCAGGTAGGAGAAAAGGGTCGTGAACAGAGGAGAGTGTAGGGGAAAGAAATTCATCCAAATCATCCTCTGTATATATTCCTCTATGGACCAACAGGGTTGATTCCACCTCTCCGAGGCCTAAAGTAGCGACCTCTGAATCAGTAGCTTGTGGTAAAACTATCCATTTCTCATATTTCAATATCAATAAACCTTACAAAATCAACTTGGGTTTTGAAAGATTAAAGAGGCATTGTGACCACCAAACCCAAAGGAATTACTCATTGCAGTTGTAATCGTAGTCTGCCTCGGGGTATCTGGTGTGTAATCTAGGTCGCAATCAGGGTCACTATTTCTGAGATTTATAGTTGGCGGGACTGTCTGGTTTTTAAGAGCCATAACTGTAATCGCTGCTTCTAAGGCTCCGCTGGCTCCCAATAGGTGACCTGTCATAGATTTAGTGGAACTAATAGGTATATTATATGCATGCTCGCCGAAGACTGATTTCATCGCCATTGTTTCAAATTTATCGTTTAGAGGCGTAGAGGTACCGTGGGCGTTAATATAATCAATGCTTTCAGGGCTAACATTAGCCTTCGCGAGAGCCATATTCATCGCTCTTGCTCCACCTTCTCCTCCCGGGCCGGGTTGGGTTATATGGTAGGCATCTGCAGTAGACCCATATCCGATCATTTCCGCGATTGGCTCCGCGCCACGAGACTCCATGGATGTTTGACTTTCTAACACAAGGACACCGGCACCTTCACCAAGAACAAATCCGTCCCGAGTAGCATCGAAAGGCCTTGAGGCTGCCTTAGGATCATCATTTCTTTTAGATAATGCCTGGCATGAGTTAAAGCCCGCCACACCCACAGGGCAAATTGCCGCTTCAGCGCCTCCCGTAACAGCAGCATCTACATCGCCTCGTCGAATCGCTTCAAATGCCATCCCAATTGAGTCTGATCCACTCGCACAGGCAGAAACCGTGCAGTAATTAGCACCTTTAGCCCCCAATAGCATTGACACCTGTCCAGATGCCATATCAGGCAGCATCATAGGGACTAGGAAAGGGCTGACCCTGCTTGGCCCTCTTTCATTCAAAACACCAATTTGAGTTGAAAGTGTAATTATTCCGCCGATCCCACTCGCTACCATTACCGACACTCTTTCGGCGTTTCCATTGTTTATAGAAATACCACTGTTTTCGAAAGCCTCCAGGGATGCTGCTGCAGCCAGTTGCACAAACCGGTCCATACGCCTAGCTTGCTTTCGATCAATGTATGTCTCTGGTTCAAAATTTGTGGCTTCTGCAGCAAAAGTAGTTTCATATCCTTCGGGGTCAAACAAAGAAATAGTATCAACCCCTGACACGCCTTTAGTTATGTTGAGCCAGGTTTCATCAATAGATAAACCGATGGGGCTAATAGAACCAACGCCAGTAACAAAAACTCTTTCAACCATTAAATTCTCCCAATATTAAATGTTAAAAGTCTCTTACAGGAACCCAATCTATCTAGAGCACTTTCCTGATGATATTCAATCGGGATTATAACAGTCGACTCAGGCATGACATATAGGCAAGCCTATCGAATTACGCTGGTTTCCGCCAAAAAACAATCCCCTAAACACTTCAAGAATATTTTGTCATCGTCTACTGTCAACAAAACAATTTCAGATCCTTCTGAATGGCATTTTATTGACATAACCGGTGAATAGCCTGACGAGGTGGTGCTCAACTTAACCGAAATACCCCTGAATTCATCCCAAACTAAAGTCCATAGGCAGTAAAAGGAGCTAATCAAATCATCGCTAGACATGAAAGGTTCAAACCCTCTTACAGTCTCTATATCATCCAGTTCATTTTCAGTTAGAAAATTCTTCTGTATATCATTCAAAGCTGAAAAAATTAATTGATCTTTGTCGGCCGCATCGACCCAAAGCATGGACACACCCAATGCCAAACTATCTGAACTTTCCGGCACCCCGCTTTTTACCAAAAATGTGGTTGCCTCGGGAAGGAGTTCCCGTATTGCTTTAAACCGAATTGTCCAGATATCTATATTTTTTGTTTTTGTCATATGTAAGCCTCAAATAAAGCTACCAGAAGAAGCATATAATTGTTCAATTAGCATTGTACTAACAATAAGTTTACTGGGGAGCCCAATAAAAACCCATGCGTGTAGCCTTTGAAACTCATGGCTGTAAATTAAACCAAGCAGATACTCTTAATCTTTCTGAGGAATTTCATAAAGCTGGTTTTGAAATAGTCAAGGGCGATCAACCATATGATGTATACATTTTAAACTCCTGCACAGTCACACACGTTGCTGACAGAAAAGGCAGGAATTCAGCTCGATCAGCAAAAAAAAAGAACCCAAATTCCTTCGTAGTATTCACTGGTTGTTATGCGGAGAGAGAACCACAAGCTCTAATCTCCATACCGGATATAGATCTTGTTATTGGAAATATAGGCAAAAAAGAAATTGTGGGTAGGGTGATTGAAGAATTAAGCCCCGAAGTCACGGTACCGGATTTCTCAACTTCCCACCATGCCATGAATTCATTTAGTACCAGAACCCGGGCCATGGTAAAAATTCAAGAAGGATGCAACCAAATTTGTGCCTATTGCATAGTCCCAAGGGTTAGAGGCCGAGAAAAAAGTGTCCCTGTCCAAAGTCTTATAAACCAGATAAATCACCTATCTAAGTCCGGATTTAAAGAAGTAGTCCTTACAGGTACGCAGTTAGGAAGTTATGGGTTTGACCTTGATGGCTCCTCTCTTAGGCATATGCTGGCCAGCATACTGGAAAACACAGATGTTCCACGTTTGAGGGTATCCTCGCTACAGCCACAGGAAATTGATAACGATTTACTCGATCTATGGACAAACCCCCGGCTCTGCCGGCATTTCCATGTACCGCTTCAAAGCGGAAGCAATACGATTCTAAAAACTATGCGGAGAAGGTACACCTCAGAAAGGTATGTCAGTTCGATTGATCGCATAAGATCCATTCTGCCAGATGCGTCGATAACTAGCGATGTTATTGTGGGTTTCCCCGGTGAAAGCGTCACAGATTTCCGTAAAACTGCTGAATTATGCATAGAGGTAGGTTTCTCCGACCTGCATGTTTTTAAATTCTCGGTGAGACCAGGTACCTCCGCAGCGCACCTGACCGACAACGTGGACTCTCCTGCAAAACATGAGCGATCTCAAATACTTTTAGAAATAGCAGAAGTTAGTTTTAGAAAATATAGGGAATCTAATATTGGGAAACATGAACTTGTCCTCTGGGAAGAACCCTCGAAGAGAGGTAAAAGGGGCCAATTCGCCACCTACACCGGGCTGACTAGTAATTACATAAAAGTGAAAACAGAATCATGTGGGAAAATGACCGGTGTCATCGAGAGAGTTAAACTTGGTATGAATCCGGCCAATGATCCCAAAGTGATGACAATTGTTCGTTAATACCTGAAATATATGGGAATATCCTCTCAAAACAAATCTCACTCCGACTTCATTATGTCAATAGCCTCCCCAAATGCGGCTAGAGTCCTTTCCACGTCTTTATCATCGTGCTCAGTTGAAAAATAGAATTTGGTAGTTCCCTTCAAAACACCGCATTCTAAAAGTAACTGATTGAATCTAGATAACATTTGAGAATCGGCCTTTAGCGTACTCCGATAATCGTAAATTTCTTCGGCGGTGAAAAATACATCAAAAAGTACCGGTTCTCCAACAACTTTGCCGGGGATTTCTGAGTTATCTAAGATATTTTGAAGTCCCTCCATAACTTTCCGACCGGTGTCGAAAATACCATCGTAAATACCGTCTTGCTTAAGGGTGTCTAACGTTGCCAAACCTGCGGCACAGGCGACGGGATTACCATTTAGGGTCCCAATTAGCGGCATAAACCCTTCTTTTCCCATTTTGTCCGAATCAAAATGCGTCATAATCTCTTCCCGCCCTGCAACAGCCGTAAGCGGAAAGCCTCCACCAATTGCCTTCCCTAAGGTACAAATATCAGGTACAACCCCATAATAATCTTGGGCACCTCCATAGGAAAATCTAAATCCAGTCACCACTTCGTCAAAAATTAGAGGTATCTCATAATGACTAGTTATTTCCCTCAACCCTTCCAGAAAACCTTGTTTAGGTGGTAAAAGCCTTTGGAAAGGTTCGACAATAACCCCGGCGAGTTCATCGCTGTACCGGTCAATTATTGCTGATGTAGTCTCTAAATCATTAAAGGGAGCTATTAACATTTCTGATTGGAGGGACTTGGGGATCCCTGCAGTATCTGGCTCAGCCTGTGGAAAATCCAATAGTTTGGTTGGTGACATGCTCATCAGGGCATAGTCATTCATACCATGAAATCCACCTTCAAACTTCAGTATTTTGTCTTTTTTTGTGAAGGATCTTGCAGCTCTCATGGCGTATAAGGTGGCTTCTGACCCTGTGCTGCAAAAACGTACTTTATCTGCGCATGGGACTGCTTTAACAATTTCTTCAGCTAATTCCACCGATTTCTCGTTAGTGGCAAAAAAGGTCGTCCCACTATTCAACTGACTTAGTACAGCCTCCATCACGGAAGAATTGGCATGACCGACAATCATGGGTCCAGATCCGAGAAGGTAGTCTATATACTCATTTCCGCTTTCGTCCCATACGTGGCTTCCCTTACCTCTGTTTACTATGAGGTCGTAATTTAAATTACCTAGCGAGCCTTGAGGCAATACTTTCGCTGCTCGTTGCAAAATATTTTTTTCGCGATCTGTCTGGGTCCGATTTACCATTTTGAATCCTTCTCTATCTAAACTATCGTTCTAAACTACGTTCGGGGGATTATATCAATTGACAACCCCAAAAAAACTCGCATAAGTACCGATCCAAAGAGTATTGATGGTAGAGTGAGAAAAGGAAGCATATATTACTTGAATAGGTGGAAATAAGATGGATATAAATTTTCAAAATGGGCATCCCCTACAAATAGCTGGAGACTGCTTAGTTGTGGCCTTATTTGAGGGGGAGGAATTTACCTCAGGGGTACTGGAATCGGCAAATCAGGCCTTAGATGGCTCTCTAAAACAATTGTCTGATGAAGGTGAGCTTGTAGGAAAATCAGGGACATCTACTTTAATTCACACTCTTGGCAAGGTAACCCCGAAGCGAATTTTGTTCACAGGCCTGGGTAAAAGGAATTCCGTGACAGAAAAAGTAATAAAAGATGTATTTAGTGCTGCAATCAGAAAAGCAAGAGAAATTGGATTAACCAAAATAGTTGTCGACATCGATACCTTTTGCTTGGAGGATATAACCCCGCAGAGAGTATGTGAACTAATCACATTGGCGACCATAAATGGGCTTTATAGATATGAAGATCACATTTCAGAGAAATCAAAAAAAACTGTGAAGGAAGTTATCCTAAACACAGAAACCCCTGCAGAATCTAGCGTAATTTCTTACGCTGCAATAGCGGACGCCATAAACTTGGCAAGAGACCTGGCAAACGCACCAGCCAATTTTATGACCCCAGGTATCTTAGCCGATATCGCAGAGAGAGAAGCTAAAGCCAATGGTATAGCGTTCGAACGTTTGGATGAGGATAAAATGAGGGAATTAGGCATGGGTTCCTTACTTGGAGTGTCCCAGGGGAGTAACGAACCGGCCTATTTAATTGTTCTAAAATATGTAGGGGATAAAGATAATACAGATGACTCAATTGCCCTCGTAGGGAAAGGAATAACTTTCGATAGTGGCGGTCTCAGCCTTAAGTCGCCTGCTGGAATGATCACTATGAAAGATGACATGGCAGGAGGGGCAGCGGTAATTGGAGCACTCATTGCAATATCCAAACTAGCTCTGAATATAAACGTGTACGGGATTATTGCTGCTACTGAAAATATGCCAGGTGGAAGAGCTCAACGTCCGGGAGATGTAGTGACTGCTATGAACGGAACCACCATTGAGGTGATAAATACTGACGCTGAAGGAAGATTGGTATTAGCTGACGCATTGTGCTATGCGAATCATTTGGGTGTAAACAAGATTGTGGATGTGGCCACTTTAACAGGGGCGATAAGGACAGCATTGGGAGACCGAATTATAGGCGCTTTTGGAAACAACGATGAATTCACTAAAGAGGTAATAGAGGCAGGGGTTAAGGAAGGGGAAAGGTTATGGGAATTACCCGCTGATGCATCCTTTTCTAAACATTTCAAAAGTGACGTTGCAGACATCAAGAATGTCGGTGGTGCAGCAGCAGGAGCCTCTATCGGGGCAATGATTATCGGAACGTTTGCTGAAGATACCCCTTGGGTTCATCTTGATATAGCTGGTGTAAGTAGAACTAATTCGATTAACGGAGATGATCCAAAAGGTGCGACAGGTACTCCTGTGAAAACTCTAGTATCTCTATGCAAAGCCATTTCAGAAAAATCGGTGATTAATATTCACGGAACCCCTTAAGGTTGTAATGCTGGTGAGAGGTATGATAATGTCGCCCTTCCGAACCTAGTAGATTAAGAAAGGGATACCTTTGTGGAGGCCTTAAATATGGTACAAGACCGACCACCAAAGTGGACTTTCATAACCAACCACGGACTTGTATTGAGTTACATTTCCCACAACCCAACTAGTACAGCTAGAGGAATAGCCAACTATATTGGCGTGACAGAAAGAACTACGCATAAAATAATATCTGACCTGGAAGAGGCAGGTTATATTGGTAGGCGTAAGATTGGTCGTAGGAATGTATACAATGTGGACCCTCAATTGCCACTACGGCATCACACAAAAACGGACATAATGGTAGAAGATTTACTAGAATCTCTTTCCTCCCGATCTAACGCGTAAACTCGAATTTTGGGTTTCATAAATTGACCCTTCTTCAGGTGGGATGCTAGACTTTTTGCTGCTGTGGTGAGCGTGGCCAAGTCGGTTAAGGCGCCAGGTTGTGGCCCTGGAGATCGAGGGTTCGAATCCCTTCGCTCACCCCATCTTCATTAATTACACATATGAACCTCAGTACGCTTGAGACGGTTGGGAACTTAATTGAGTAAACACAATAAAATATCGAAGATCTTAAGAGAAGGTGAGCCAAACGGCGATGGATGGTTGCTGGAACTTAGTTCTTCAACAGGAAGAAAAGTTTTCGCCGTAGCTGTCGCACAAAATAATCGCCGAAGTCGGACAGGGCCAACCTGGTCCTACGTTTTTGAAAACAATGGATGGACTTGTATTGATTTAGGTACACCTGGATCATATGAGGCGTTGAAAAATGGCTACTCTACCATCGGTGTAAATCCTTCGCGTATAGAAAGGATCATAATTAGCCACGGGCATTCTGATCACGATGGAACAGTAACCCAATTTTTGGATGACTCGCCTGCAGAATTATGGGCACACGAATCATATGGACCACTAAAAGAGTACATCCCCTGGGAGATTCATTACAGAAAAGGTTCAATTCTTCAAAGGGAATTGGGCCGGATTAGTGAAGAAAAAATTCAAATTAGTAATGAAAGTGATAACGAACGGAGAAACATTGACAAAAAATACTTCCAAGATCGCAAGCAGACCGAAGTATCAAAAGATTTGAAAGACGGGGACGTATTCTCAGATCTTAAAGTAATGAGTACCCCCGGGCATTCTCCAGATCAAATTTGCCTAGTCTTGGATGATTTTATATTTACAGGTGACCATATACTGCCTGAAATAACCCCTCATCCGACTAGTAAAATGATTTTCAGGGATACGGTATCTAAAAAGCTCCCAGAATTTCTCAAAGATCCCTCAAAGTTGTACGGTTTGGGAACATACCTGAACTCGCTAGGTAAGGTTATTGAACTTGGGGACTCTTACACAGTCTTACCGGCACACCGTCTTTATAATAAATCCAATTTCAATTGGCACGGAGTAGAAAGGGCAGGGGATATCCTGAAGCATCATGAAAAAAGATTAGATCAAATGCTCACAAAACTACAAGGCAAACCCTCTAACCTAGAAGAAACCACGAAGGGTATTTTTGAACGGAGTAAACTTCTAGGCTCTAACCTCTATGCCGCCATGTCTGAAGTAGTCGCTCATCTCGAATTACTTGAGGACACAGATGACATATCAATAGATGAATCTGGGCAAATATCTATGCAGGGTGATGGAACCAATTACAAAAATTATATATCTAAACTCTTAGACCCAAAGTGATTAATATATACCTAAAGATCAACAAGACTCGGATACCCTAAAATATATATTTATATATACCTCAAGCAGACCAATGTTAATTACTTTTAAAATGAACAACCCTAACTAGTTGCACACAAGCTTTCAGGGCAGCCGCTAGTGAGTTATATTGGTCTATACAGTTCTTATTAAAAGCCAAACTAAACGAAAATTTGTTCATTTTATATAATGGTAACCAAATATGCCTTTCGCTGACAGTAACGGGATCAAAATTCACTATCACACAAAGGGACAGGGGCCTCATATCGTACTTATGCATGGGTTTATGGGTGACATTGCATCGTGGGGGAAATTAGGATATCCCGATACCCTTGCCTTAAATCACACCGTAATCACAATAGACGGACGCGGACATGGTAAAAGCGACAAACCCTATAACCCAACGGACTATCTTGATAAAATAATGGCAACCGACGTTATAGCCGTTCTAGACGATATGAAAGTCGAAAAAACCCACTATTTCGGATTTTCTATGGGAAGTCGCATAGGGTTTGAACTGGCCGCCTACCACCAAGAACGATTTCTCTCATTTGTTTTAGGTGGCCAAACTCCAGGTATTAGAAATGAGCACGGGAATGAGTCCAGTAGAAAGAGAATAGCTCTATTTGAAAAAGGCCCAGAGGAGGTAGCAAGAGTCATGTCAAGGTCCAAAAAAGAGTATGACAGTTACCTTGAACCTACCCTAAATGGAGATCTGAAAGCCTATATTGCCAAGACCAAGGCAATTGCTATGAGGGAAGATATATCAGAGCATCTTGTAGGACTCAAGGTACCTTGCCTTATATATGCAGGGAAATCCGATTTACTTGCTCATGACTCAGCCAAGGAGCACGCAGCGAAAATGCCAACAGCCCGTTTTGTTACACTGCCTGGATTGAATCACATGGAATCCATCGCTAGGTCAGATATGGTTACTCCAATAATTACGTCATTTTTGAAAGAAGTTTCAACGTGAGGAAAATCACCTACCTTCAATGAATTTATCAAGGCTAAATTCATCACTGTTTACCCAGTCCATCATTTCGGATTCCCGCGCTGTAACTTTTTTTGATTCGGCTATTACATGATCAACCAAATCCATAGGGAAAACGACCACTCCGTTCATATCTGCATGAACTACGTCCCCCACATTTACTAACACCCCACCGACTTCCACGGGCACATTTGTTTCATCGAGCCCGAAATTCCCATGAGCAGGCACTAATCCAACAGAAAACATCTGAAAGCCCATTTCATGTACAGTTTCAACGTCGCGGACTCCGCCGTCAGTAACAAGTCCAATTGCCCCAACTTTTTTCGCAACTGTGGCCATACCATCTCCAAAGTGGCACCCATGATTAGGTCTAGGGCCAATATCTTTGGCAACAATCACAGCAGGCACCGGCATCGCATCAATAGTTCTTAAACAATCATGCCAACCTGACCTATTTTTCTCCTTGCCTGTTGTTGTTGTATTTAAAGTGGCAGTAACTGCCTGACCTACCATGACTCCGAGGTCCGGAAATTGGCACTTTATATCCCAACCCATAAACCCCTCTGTATTTAACCTAGCGTCATGGGTTTCAACTGCATTAGCTACAGTTGGGGTGTCTATAGCTTTTAGATCCTTTATTTGGTCTTCTGTTAAATATTTCATTGGTCTCCTTTATTAACGGGGTATCTATACTAAATTTCCCTTTGAAAACTTCCATTATCTGAACCTGAAAAATAGGTCGAAGGAACTACCTCTTTGACTGAACTAGACCTTTTCTCAAGCCAATAATCGTAGGCGGGAGGAGTAATTTGGAAAGCATCCTCCACTCCAAGTTTCAGGGCAGCATCGAGTGCCCAATTTGGATTATGTAGAAACTCTCTAGCTATGGCTATTAAATCTGACCGGCCTGACTGAAGGATCTCTTCTGCCTGCTCAGCATGAACAATCAGACCTACTGCCATGCTCATCATATCTGTCTCTTTCCGTATTTTTTCAGCGTAAGGAACTTGATATCCATATCCAACAGGGCCTGCGCTTAAAACCGGGCTACCGCCCATTCCTCCAGAAGAACAGTCAATCACATCGACTCCTTTTTCTTTCACCAATCTCGATAAGCGAACGCTTTCATCTGGGCCCCAACCTGCATCATCTTCAACTGATAAGCGTATGAACAATGGCTTGTCTTCAGGCCAATTGGCCCTCACTTCTTCCGCCACTTCCAAAGGGAGACGCATCCGCTTTGATTCGGTGCCTCCGTATTCATCTGTCCTTTGGTTTGCCTTTGGGGATAGAAATTGGTGCAATAGGTACCCGTGGGCAGCGTGTATCTCTAATACTTCAAACCCGGCCTCATTCGCCCTTCTGGCTGCCTCACCCCAATTTTCTATCGTCTTCTGTATTTCTCCAAACGATAAAGCTCGAGGAATAGGTTCAGTTTCGCTTGAACCGATAGGACTTGGGGCAACAAGTTCCCAGTCGTCCCAGTCATCCACCCCTGCTTCAAGTGCTCCTTCAGGTGTCAGAGGAGCCCCTCCTTCCCAGGGTCTAAAGCGACGGGCCTTTCTTCCACTATGGCCAAGCTGGATTGCAGGAACTGAATTTTGCTTACGAATAAAATCTGCAAGTCTTTTGAAATGGGCTGTGTGACTGTCATCCCAAAGGCCCATGTCCCCAGCGGTGCCACACCCGCGTCTCTCTACTTTGGTAGATTCGATAAAGACGAGTCCGGCTCCACCAGCAGCGAACCGGCCGGCATTCATAAGATGCCAATCAGTGGGATAGCCCTTTACCGCAGCATATTGGTGCATGGGAGCCACGACAACTCGGTTTTTTAAGGTGATACTCCGTATGGTTAAAGGTTGGAACAATAAAGGGGTCGACATCAGTTCTCCTGTATTTGTTTACACACTATCATCAGTAAGGAAGTTTAAAACATGTGGAAGCAAAGCGTCGCTTCTTTCCATGACATCCCCATGGTTAAGGCCCGGTAGTGATATCCAAGTCACATTCGGCATCTGTTTAACACACTCCACGGCACCTGGGTACAAACTATCTTGATCGCCACAATATACAAGGCATGGCATCATCATTGTGGGAAGGACTCCTGATATATCTGGGCGGTCTCTGAGTGCCAGAGTGGCTGCTGTGATCGCCTTCGCATCGTTGGATAGCAAATGATTCAGCTCTCTTTCATCGGGAATAGGTTCTAACCCACCAACGTAAACGTCCATTCCATGTTCAAGGGATTCCAGCATGAAATCCAGAGCCTTCACTCCTGGTTCGAGTTCCAAGTCACCAAGAGGGTACGGATGCATTCCCCCGATAATTAATGAGTGAAACCTTTGCGGAAAAGCTTCTGCTAACCCAAACCCGATACTGCCTCCCATTGAGTAACCCATATAGTGAGCCTTATCAATCTTTTCCATGTCCATAACGGAAATAATATCGGAGGCCATTATTTTTCGGTCGTATAAGGAAGCATCATATGGTTTGTCGCTTTTCCCGTGCCCACGCGCATCAACTGAAATTACTCGATAACTTCTTTTTAATTCATCCACATACCCATACCAATTCCACTTATCCAACTTACTAGTCAGACCGTGTTGAAGGATTAAAGGGGGACCATCGCCGGTAATCTCATAATTGATTTGAATTCCCGAGTTATTCGCAACAGGCATATTACCAGCACCTCCCCGAATGAATATTAGAAACTTTTTGTGTAAAGGCAATTATACGATCTTCACACCATGAGGAAGGGAACAAACTAAAATCCGTCACCTCTGGAGACCAAAAATGACGGACTTTAGTTTAGGCTAGACTATTAAAAGTAATTTATTACTTCCACTCCCATAGTTCCCATGTTGCATTTCCTGCTCCATCAACATCCCAGTTGAAAACTACAGCAGCACCATTGAGGCTCGCCAGTGAAGGAGCTGACGTTTTAAAATAAGCCATTCCTTTAAAGGAAGCTCCTCCATCTTCTGTGAATGTACCAACACCTGAGGCTGTGAACGTAGCCATTCCATCAGCAACCATAATGACCCCGGCATCAGGACACTCCCCACGTATTATGCCGTCCGAGCCGACTTCTGAGTAGTAAGTAGACATCATCTGGAGAACTTCAGCTCCTGCCAAAGTACCAGACCCACTTGGTACGACTACTTCAAATTTGGGGTTTCCGCCATTTGATGGTAAAACTTTCTGTGTTGATATGCATTTCAGGGATCCTATTTTTTCTGCTCCCATATGTTGACCTCCTAGCCAATTATTTTGATTTACATTGATGGTATCAAAAATTCATTTTAGTCAGTAAGTGGTAATGGAAATAAGTACAACAATTGCAATTATTTCAATCTCCGATTCCTTATAATGTGTCCATGAAATGGATTGATTCATTGAATTGAACTTCGCACTATCTCTTTAATAAACATGACTTTGACCTAAAAAAGGGAGATCCAGTGACAATAGAAATAACCTCCGAAATGAAAAAACTTATCAACAATGCTTTATCTGACAAATACCCATGCATTGTGGGCACATCATCCTTAGATGGTCTCCCCAACGTATCCTACAAGGGAAGTGTCATGGTATTTTCATCAACTGAGCTAGCTTTTTGGGAACGAGCCCGAAAAGGTGGCTTTGCCCAATTAATCGACAACCCACATATAGTCGTTATGTACCGAAATACTGAACTAAAAAAATCCTGGAGATTTTACGGGGAAGTGACTATTTATGATTCAGGGGAAATAAGGGACAAAGTAATGAAGAAAACCGTTCAGGCTGAACTTGATCGAGACCCAGATAAGTTGGGGGTTGCGGTCGTGATAACTCTGACCAAAATCACCACACTTGGAGGAGAAATAGTCCAGGAAGTATCTAGATAGTCCTGAAAAGTTTCATCAAACTGGTTCCCCAAAACGGTATTTGTAACTAACTGATCTTCTATTTGATACAATTCGATACCTACAAATCATACCGTGCGCCTGTAGCTCAGCGGATAGAGCACTGGTCTTCGGAACCAGGTGTCGGGGGTTCGAATCCCTCCAGGCGTACCACCTAAAGGAGCTCTTCATGGTTACGTTCGGCAGTGGTGAATACAAGTACGAAGTTGTTGAAAATTTCTTCAACAGGCCTAGAGGATGGCCGTTCGTGGAAGTTGCTGATGTAGCCGTTGATAAAGATGACAACGTATATGTTTTCAACAGAGGCCCGTACGCTGCGATTATGATTTTCGACAAATCGGGTGAATACCTTGCGGGCTGGGGAAAGATAGGATTCGACTTTATAGTTCCACACGGGGTAAGCATAGGACCTGATGGTTCCGTTTACACAAGTGATACAGGTGACCACACAGTTAGAAAATGGACGAAAGACGGCAAGCTGTTAATGACCCTGGGACGACCTTTAATCAATGCTCCAGAACAAAGTGGTATCCCGTTCAATAGACCAACTCATTTTACAGTAGCCTCTAATGGCGATCTTTATGCATCGGACGGCTATGGGAATTCACATATTCATTGCTTTGATTCTAAAGGAAACCTGAAATTTTCATGGGGTGGACACGGCAGTGGGCCTGGTCAATTTGACACCATTCATAGTGTGTACGTTGATATCGATGACGATGACAAAATTTATGCTACTGACAGGTATAACAACAGAATCCAATATTTCTCCAAAACAGGTGAATTTCTTGGAGAATGGACCAACGTACATTTGCCAAATGACGTACGAAAAGGACCAGATGGCAATTTCTACGTAGCAGAACTCGATCACCGCGTAAGCATCTTGGATAGTTCCGGCACTCTACTTGCCAGATGGGGAGATGTTGGGGCAAATGTAGACGATTCTGAAACAGGATCAGGTTTGCCTGACTCTCCCAGTAGAAATCCTATGATAGTAGGGAAAGTAAAACACGAACCCGGCGCTGGTTTATTTGGCGCTCCTCACGGAATTGCAGTGGACTCTGAGGGTAGCTTTTATGTCTCAGAAGTAAGTGAAACCTTCCTTGGCATAGATAGGGGAGATCGCTGTGTACAGAAATTTGTAAGAGTATAGAGGGGCCCTAATACTTGATTCTTACTCATAACTACCTAAGATTTTAAGCCCTATAGTCAATTACATTTACTTAATGCTGATTTACATCCAATTAGGTTGTAAAATCAACTTATGAATAAGGTCCGGGCGTTAGAATCCACATATTTGTTTTGCTCGAAAATACTATCGGGAATAATTCCTGCCTTAGGAACCAAGAGACCATTTATATGGTTTATGGTAACCAGTGAAAAGGCTTTCAAAAAGCCCTTATTCGGATGCCAAATGTGCGGACAATGCATCCTTCACTCTACCGGTATGGTGTGTCCTATGGGCTGCCCCAAAACCCTTAGAAATGGTCCTTGTGGTGGTGTGAGAAGCGATGGCAATTGTGAGATAAAGCCAGACATGAAATGTGTATGGGTCAGAGCTTGGGATAATTCGACCCAAATGGCGGTTTTTACTGAATCCATTCAAGATATACAACCTCAGCTTGATCGCAGTTTATCTGGAACCTCGGCTTGGATTAACGAATTAGGCAAAAAGAATGACGAATAAACCTGTTTCGAATCTGGCCCAAAGGTTGGAGAAAGGACTTTTTACTGTAACCGCCGAAGTGACACTCCCAGACTCGATTGAAAAGGAGGCTCTGGTAGCCAGAGCAAAAATGCTTGAACCATATTGCGACGCAATTAACATCACCGATTCCACCGGAGCAGTTCCTCATTTTTCAAACATTGCAGCAGCGTCGATACTTATCGAAAACGATATAGAACCCATCATACAATTTTCATGCAGAGACAGAAATAGGATAGCTGTTCAAGCGGATGTTATAGGAGCCCATGCGATGGGGGTCCGAAACATTTTTTGTGTGACAGGAGACGGTGTTCAAACCGGCGATCACCCGGAGGCAAAACCTGTCTTCGATCTGGATTCAGTAACATTACTAACCACCATTAACCACCTGAAAACGAAGGGTAAGTTTCTTAGCGGGAGAGAATTGGATGCTAAACCCGATTTATATCTAGGTGCGGCAGTGAATCCATTCGTTCCACCTTTTGAACAACGAGCTTTAAGATTGCTCAAAAAACAGAAAGCCGGTGCTTCTTTTTTTCAGTCACAGTATTGTTTCGACATCGAAAGGTTCGAAACTTTTCTTGACCGTCTAATGGAATTAACAAAAGGATCGCCTCCTCCACTGTTAGTAGGAGTGGGGCCACTTAGGTCTGCACGTTTTGCCCGATGGTTAAGGGAAAATGTACCAGGCGTGGCGGTACCAGACTCCATAATAGAAAAAATAGAAAAATATCCCCGGAAAGAGCAACAAAAAGCTGGGGTGGAAGCCTGCATCGAAATAGTAGAAACAATAAAAACATTGACTGGGGTTGCCGGAATACATGTAATGGCATATAACTGGGAGTCATCAGTTTCTGAAATTATTGAGGCAACAGGCCTTTCAAAAACAGCGAGGAATATTTAATCGTATTTAAGTACCTCTGCCTACATTGGCACCGTATCATAATTTGTCTTCCACGAGCCTATCGCTGCCCTATCTAGGCCAAGGTGATCCCTGAGGGTATTACCGCTATATTCCTTCCTGAAAACACCTCTCTTCTGAAGTTCCGGTACGACAAATTCAACAAAATCCTCAAATGCTCCAGGCTGATGGGTAGGTCCTACAACAAATCCATCACAAGCCAGGGAATGAAACCACTCTTCCATTTCGTCAGCGATATCCTTAGGTCCCCCGACCATGGTGTGTCCATCGCTAAGCAAGCCTCTCCGGGTTATCCTCATAAAATCCCTGGGTGTTGGATTTATAACACCTGACGATACGACCCGGTCTCTCATAGCCTGCATACCTTGCAAACCTTCCAATTCCTCTTCAGTGAAGCCTTCATCCATTCCTTTAGTAGAAAAGTCGAAATTAAGTGCCTCAGACAGCAACAAAAGTTGATCCATATCGTTGGACAAAAGCTCATAAGCGGCTTTCTTGTCCTCAGCCTCCGATTTGGTCGCAGCTGCAATTGGATACATTAAAGATGCTATTTTCATATCATCGGGATTTCGACCCGCCTCTTCAGCATCTTTCTTTAAAGCTGCGTATTCAACCTTGCCGACATCTGCATTCTGATATCCCGCAAATATCAATTCTCCCCAACGGGCGGCAAATTGTTTACCTCTGGTGCTGCCGCCTGCCTGTATGATCACAGGTCTCCCCTGGGGAGTTCTTGGAACTGTGAAAGGCCCACGGGAATTCAGATATTTGCCTTTAAAGTCTATTTTACGGACCTTATCAGGGTGGGCATAAAGGTTATTTTCTTTATCCACAACTATTGCATCATCATCCCAAGAATCCCAATGACCTAAAACTGCCTCACAAAACTCATCAGCTCTGTCATATCTAGTATCGTGTTCAAGGTGGGCTTCACGCCCCATATTACGTGCTTCGTTATCGTTTACTGAAGTGACAACATTCCATGCAGCACGACCCTTTGTCATTAAATCAAGCGTTTGAAACAGTCTGGCCACATGAAAAGGTTCGTAATAGGTCGTGGAATAAGTAGCTCCCAAACCCAGATGTTCGGTAACGGCAGCCATACTCATTAAACAGGTAACCGCGTCAAGTTTTGTACATCGAATCCCATTTTTCACAGTTTCAGAATGGTCTCCGGCGTACATATCTGGCATAGCCAACCGGTCGTCGAAAAAACCTATGTCAAATTTGCCTTTTTCAAGAACTCGAGCAATATGTTGGTAGTAATCAGGAGAATAAGTATCTATCCTGGCCTCCGGATGCCGCCATGAAGAGGGCAATGTAGTGCAATTTTGGGCCTGTAGAAAAGCCACCAATTTCATTTGACGCATATCACTATTTCTCCTAAAGTGATTTTTGTTACATTCACGCTATTACTTCCTTTTCCACAAGTTGGTTTACGACTACTTCGGGAATTCCCAGCAACTTCGTGTAAATTTCATTGTTATGTTCCCCTAACTTTGGGGCACCTCTAGTGATCCGGCCCAGCGTATCAATAAATTTGTTGGCTCCCTTTAATGACTCAAGATCCAACATAACGCTATATTTGTTCGTGTTGTAATTTGAAAAATATAAGCTGAAATCAGGCTGGTTGGCTCTTGATGCAAATGGTCCTATTTTTCTGCTTTTATCTCCGTCAGGAGGTTCTATTTTTGTGACATCGGCGCCAAGATCCGCAAGAATCTTCCCGCACAAATTCCCTTTTGGGCCTGTGAGTTCAAGTACAGAAATATGAGCAAGCGCGGAGGGTTTATTGAAAATACCCATCAATAACCCTCCTTTCTAAACGCTCCTTATAGCGAAATTGCCCACAGATGCCTGTCTTAATAATCTTCAATTACGTTATTGATAAGGGAACCGATCCCCTCAATGCGAACCTCCACCACGTCACCTATATTGATTTCCGCAGTCTCAGGGCAACCTGTCGGGATAATATCCCCTGGTTGTAAGGTCATCACTTCTGAAACCCAACTGATCAACTTGGGTATTGCAAATATCATTTCGGATGTATTCCCACCAGCCGACAACTCTCCATTTACAAAACATTCAATCTTTAGATTTCCCGGATCATCTATTTCCGTCTCAATATGAGGCCCAATAGGACAGAAAGTATCAAAATGTTTCCACCGCATTGAAAGACCTTTACCTAGATCACTCTCTACTGTTTCTTTTGCACTAACATCGTTCACACATGTGTATCCCATCACGTAGTCCATGGCGTCGGATTCACTGATGTGACGAGCAGTTTTAGATATCACTACCCCAACCTCAGCTTCATGTATGACACTTTTGCAGCTTCGCGGATATACGATGTTTCCTTGGTGAGAAGCATATGTCCCAGGCTGTTTCATAAAAATGCCTGGGCCATCTCGATCATCCTTTTCACCATAATTAGCAGCTATAGCAGGGACTTTGTTGGTTAATGTAAGAGGAGCAAGTAGTGTTATATCTGATAGTGAACAAATCCTGTCACCGACGTTTTTTATGTTGTACGGGATTCCTGAAATAGCATGTATGGAATCTCCCAAAATAACCCCCCAAGTTTCCTCCAATCCAAGCATGAATCTCGCAATTTTCATAATCGCCCAAACCTTTGAATTTTCAACGATTATAGACTAAATCATGGATGAGTTCTCCGATCTTTTCAAACCAATCCAAGCAGCTAGTGATGAAACGAGTCCAATTGACACAATTACAGATCCAGCTATATATGAAACCTGGAATGCATACATAAAAGCAGCTATTGAATCAGGCGATGAGCCTGCTTGTAGAATATCTACCGCCGGGGATTTCCATTCATAAATCGAAGTGAAAACCCATCCCAAAAGGGTAACGGCAGTCACGCTACCGAGACCTCTGGACATTGATGACACAGCACCACCTGAACCCAAATCAGAAGGAATCATTTTACCCATAATTAGGCTCAAATTAGAGCTCTGGAAAAGACCTATACCCATCCCTACAAATACCATTCTGAAGGCTATCTGCTGAAGGCTAGAATCGGCAGTTAAAACAGTATATGAAATAAGAGCCAGCAACACTATAAACAAACCTAACACCGTGATAAATCCAGGTCCGACCCTATCAGATAAATAACCCCCAACAGGAGAAAATACTGATACTGAAACAGCATTCAGTAAAAGGAATATTCCTAAAACGAAAGATGAAGCTCCAATTATTTCTCCCACAAAATAAGGAAGTATAAATAAGTTGACGAACGAACCCATGTAAAGAAATAAATTAGAGACAAATCCACCTGCAACTACCAAATCCTTCATAATTGATAACTTAACCAATGGGTCAGGAATAATCGACTGGCGCCTGACAAAAAAAGTTCCTGAAAAAATAAATACCCCCAAACCCACAAATGTTTCGACACGTAGCCAGCCTATTGCCGTAGCAATGTTCATAGAAGCGACAAACCCTATCAAACACACAAACGCGAGGACTCCGCCGACCCAATCAAAGCTAGACGCCTCATTATTGTTTTTATTCTGATTTCCGACCCCCCTAATAACAGTGACTGAACCCAAAATAGCTAGAATGCAAATAGGTATCCTGCCGAAAAATATCCAGCGCCAGGACATATATTCTAAGGCGACGCCCGCATATAAAGTTCCTACTATCATTCCCACACTCCCAACACCGGTCATTACACCTAATGCCCGGCCACGAATGCGCGAAGGGAACAGGGATGTAGCAAGCGCAGGAGCTATCGCCAAAAGAGCGGAATTACCGACTGCCTGAAGTATCCTAAACCCCACAACTGATTGAATATTTGGAGAAACCCCCACTGCAATCATTGCCAAGGAATAAGTTACTAATCCCAGAATGAAAATCTTTCGAAGTCCAAAAACGTCTCCTGCTCTCCCCATAGTAAGTTGCAACCCTACAGTGGTACCTAGATAAAAAATTATCATCAAATAGGTGGTGGTCGGAGATACGTAAAAGTAATCAGATATTCTAGGTAAAGCAACATTTACACTAACGTCGAGGGAGCTTAAGAACACCCCAGATGCTATCACCAGCAGTTGAACCCATTGAACCCAAGTCAAAGAAACATCCGAGATTGAGTCTACATTTTTTTCATTTCCCAACACTACGCTATGAATGCAGGGTCTATTTCAATACCCAGGCCTGGAGAATCCAGTAAGGAAACCCACCCATTTTCGACAATCGGCGGGTTTTTGAATATTGCGAATTTATGTGCGTAACTACCTATTGGGGGATCATTTAGTAATTCGAGGTATGGCGCGTTAGGCCACGATGCCATTAGATGAATATGCGCTATAACTCCGATATCTCCCCCTCCGTGATGTGGAAGGATTTTCTTTCCGTAGAGCTCTGATAACACCCCTATCTTTCGCACTTCCGTAATCCCGTCTAGAACCATACTTTCCGGCTGCAGCACATCGTATATATTTTTTTCTAACATCTTCTTAAATTCGTGTATGCCTCGGTTGTTCTCACCTCCAGCTATAGGAATCGCGACCGAATCATTTAGCCTAGCAAGGTCATCAAAAGCATATCTTTGCAATGGTTCTTCTAGCCAATAAACACCCAATTCCCCCAGGAGAGTGGCGGTTTCAAAAGCCCGGCGGAAATCCCAAATTACACCGGGTTGCCATTTACCAAATGACTGATCCTGGTTAGCATCTACCATGTGATATCCATCGAATCTTTGACAGCATCGCGAACAAGCTCGACAGTGCGAATATCTTCCTGGATAGTCTCATGATGCAATCTGAGTTTTATGGCCTTCCATCCTTCTTCACTTAGTGACCTGGCCAGGTCTGCACGTTCCTCTGGGGTTGATAGCAAAATCATACTGGCATAGGGCATCATACGATCCTTTGAGCCCCCCCATAACTTGTACAATGGTTGTCCACTTGCTTTGCCAATAACATCCCAAATTGCCACATCAACTCCGGCAGATCCTTTGTACGAAAGTGTGTGGACATAATATTTCAGTCTTTGGGCAATTTGCTCAATTTCAAAAGGACCTTCACCCACAACTACATTCTTCACAGGCTCAATAATCGAAGGGTCCATTCCAGGTCCAATACCAACAATTCCCTCATCCGTGTGTACTTCTGTGAAAGATCCAGCACCCCTACTAAAACGCATCAAACCGCCTTTGTTCCAAGCAGGCTCAATACTTCCTACAAATTCAAGCTCTTTAAGCTGGATCAATTTAACATCAGTAATTTTTATGCGGGTTTTAGATGTCATAAAAACCAAATCTCCGATAACAGAAAACGGCAACAGAATTTTGTGATTATAGAATACATTCATACCTGTTGGTACCAACTCCTATATACTCGACGGAAAATAGTTATTTATGGATACTATCGGTAGAATCGGCACCTAAATAAGGGGTTGGAAAGGGGGAAACAATTATGGTCGGGAAAAAGATTCGAGTAGGGATCATCGGGGCTAATGTTAGCTACGGTTGGACACCCAGATCCCATGCTCCAGCAATAGCAGAAATGCCGGAGATAGAGTTTTCTGCTGTATGTACCTCTCGAGAGGAAACTGCCAAAGAGTCAGCGGATACCTACGGAGTGCCGTTAGCATTTAGCAACCACAATGATATGTTAGACAAAGCTGATTTGGACGTCGTGGCTGTAGTAGTTAGAGTTCCAAAACATTACGACCTTGCAATGGATGTTTTGAAAGCCGGCAAGAATATTTATACCGAATGGCCCCTAGGTGCAAATTTGAAAGAGGCAGAAGAAATCACCTCTCTAGCCAAAGAAAAAAGTCTTTTAACTATGGTGGGGCTGCAATCCCGCGCCGCACCGATTTTTCTATACCTCAAGGACCTAATAAGTGAAGGATATATCGGAGAGGTTCTGTCAGCTAATATGCGCCAGTTTAGTTCTGGGGTATTATCCAGGCCACCGGGTCGTACATGGCAAAAAGATGTGGAATTAGGAGCGACTACTCTAACAATACCCTTTGGCCACTCGATCGATGCTCTTTGCATGTGTCTCGGCGAATTCGCCAGCGTTTCGGGAAATGTGTCTACCAAGGTTCCACAATGGCATGAACAAGAAACTAACCGCATGGTTGAAGTGACCTCTCCAGACACGATTATGATCAACGGGATTTTGGAAAGTGGCACCGCTGTCTCGGCTCATGTAAGTGCTATCCCATACCACGGTTCTGGTTACCGATTTGAAATTTACGGCAATGAAGGAACACTTGTGGTAACGAGCAATGACGCTCCTTCTACCGGGACATCTAAACTTTGGGGCGGGCAACCAAATGGATCTGATTTAGTAGAACTTGAGGTGCCTAAAACCTACACCAAAGTTCCGAGTTCGGTACCTAGTGGAGCCCCTTTCAATATTGCCCAGCTGTGGGATCGTTTCGCCGAGGGCATTAAAACTAATACAGAAGTTGAACCCAGCTTTTCTACAGCACTGACTAGGCACAAACTCTTAGATGCAATCCAGAAGTCTTCCGATACAGGGATCACCCAAAAACTATAAAGGAACTAAACAGAATGACCACACTTATTGAACAAAAATATATAACAGCCCATCCGGGATCTGCCCAAAGGCACGAAAAAGCAAAACACATGTTTCCGAATGGTGTCACACACGATGCCCGCAGACAGAATCCCTTTCAGCTTTACTACACCCATGCTGTGGGGCCTCACAAGTATGACGTAGATGGAAATGAGGTGATAGATTTTTGGAGCGGTCACGGCTCTCTCATACTAGGACATTCACACCCGGAAATTGTGACCGCGGTCCAGGAACAAATGGCAAAAGGGACTCACCTAAGTGGTTCGACTGATCTCGAAATACGTTGGGGGCAACTTGTTCAAGAGATGATACCAAGCGCTGAAAAAGTCAGATTTCACAGCTCTGGAACTGAAGCCGACATGATGGCAATAAGGATGGCCAGAGCCTACACCGAAAAATCCAAGATAATAAAATTTGAGGACCATTTTCATGGCTGGAGTGATTATTTATCTGCTGACGCTGACGGTATCGGAGGTATCCCAAAGGAAGCTCTTGAAACAGTGATAATACTACCTCCAAATGACATTTCCCTTGTAGAAAAAACTCTGCAAGATAACGATGATGTCGCTGCCATTATTCTAGAACCAACCGGAGCTCATATGGGGCTGAAACCCATATTACCAGCGTTTCTAGAAGAACTAAGGAAGGTCACTACCAAATTTGGTGTCGTACTAATTTTTGATGAAGTTGTTACAGGTTTCAGAATATCCGACGGCGGCGCTCAAGGATATTACGGTGTGGTCCCCGACTTAACAACATTGGCAAAAATACTAGGAGGAGGACTTCCAGGTGGGGCTGTGTGTGGAAAAGCAGAAATAATTAATATGATAGAACCAAGGGATGACGCCGATTTCAACAAAAACAGAAGAATCGCCCACAACGGAACATTTAACGCCAACCCACTCTCTGCATCTTCAGGCATTAAAGCTTTGGAAATACTAAAAAGAGACCCAATCAACGAAAAAGCAATCGGAATGGGAAATCTCCTTAAAAGAAGTCTTAACGAAGTCTTATCTAAACAAGAAATTCCCGGGTGTGTCAGTGGTGTAAACTCATTGATCCACATTAGATTGGGAGCCGACCACGACTGTGATCATGAGATATGTATATTATCTAAAGAAGATATGGGAAAGACGACAAACTCTGCCAGGAATGCGCAACTAAACCTCGCACTTTTAAATAATGGAGTCCATTCGGGTACTAGATTCATAATGAGTGCATTTCATACTGAAGAAGACATATCCAAAACTGCAGAGGCATTTGGAAACGCTTTAACGGACGTAAGAGCAGAAGGTTTAATTTAGTTATCCCAGCTAATAATGCAGGAAATCCTGCCGTTGGAATTTGCCAATTCCAACCCTTCTTCAGTAGGTTTTAAGTGTGTCTGAAGAGCCCTGATTAGTTTTTCATCTTTTTCTGTTTCTTGGTTTACATAAAGTCGCTTTCGAAGATCCTGCAGGGCATCTTCATCAGATTTATATATATGTGGACCCAAATGATCCAAGACGCTCAGTTCAGGGGTTAGGCCCATATGCCACAAAATGTCCATTAGTTCCGGAACTCCGGGTAAATGAACTCTTTCCTCTCCATGAACAACTTCCCAAAGGATTCCAAGATGCGCTTGCGGGGACTTCATAAAAGCAACTATAACAACGTGTTTACTAGCATATCGGTTCACATTTTTCAAAAATTTTTCTATGTCCTCTATTCCATACGTGACATGGGAGCACAAAGCCCCTTCGTGAACTTGTATGACCGCATCTTCCCAAAGGGTAAAAACTGGTTCAACATTTAGGATTTTCGCTTCGTTGCAACTTTTTCTTAGCTCTTCAAGCATACTTCTTGATGAATCTGCAACTGTCACTTTTTTCCTAGATAAGGCCAGAGGCAACGCTAACCTACCAGCCCCACCACCGATATCAACCAAAGTTTTACATCCGCCGAATTCCTCTTCAAGCCTATCTACTAGAGCATCACCTTTTCGATAGGGATCATTCCTAAATTGCTCAGCCATGCCTTTCCAAAAATCCTGATGTGGATCGAAGTTTTGTTGAGCAGATATAGATTGGGCGTGATGAACCTGAACTTGACTACGCCACCTTTGAACCGCATCTTGGGATTCATCTATCATGAAATTTATGATCTTGTCAGCTTGTTAATTCTGCCGCCAATTAACCATTCAGCTACGAAAATATTACCTTCGCCGTCTGAAGCTATCCCGTGAGGGCTGTTGAATTTCCCTGGAACCAAGCTGCTGTGAGGAACATTAGGCCACCCTTCATTGAATTTGAAGGCTCCCGTATTTTCTCCTAGGTAGGCTACTGGTTCGTCATCCACATCCAGCAATGTTATCCGTGACCCCCGCAATTCCGCCACAATAAGAAACTCACCCCAGGCTGCGAAGCCACTTGGGCTATGGAGCCAATCAGCCCCAGCACCTGTACCAAATGCTCGTAAGAAACGACCCTGGGGTGAGTAAACTTGAATCTGACCATTACTCCTGTCAGCTATATAGAGTTCATGGTTTTGTTTTCTTGTATCTATCCATATCCCATGAGGTGTTGCAAATCGACCACCTTCACCTTCAGTCCCATCAATACTCATAAGATAGTCGCCAGATTTATTATAAAAATGTATGAGGCTAGACCCGTACCCATCGGCCACAATAATGGCTCCGTCACCTCCATCTTTTTCTTCGTACACAGCAACGTCAGTTGGAGAGTATTTTTCGCCAGAGTTGTATGTTTCAATATCCGGCCTTGCAATTGACATTACATGACCACCATCAACAGAAACTTTGACTACCTGGGCTGACAAATTGTCCGCAAGCCACAAGAATTCATCTTTACCTTCTTGAACAAGGGTCATTCCGTGAGCGTTTTGAACGCCTGCTTCCCATGAGTTAACTAGTTCTCCATCCTGACTAAACACTAGAACCTTCGGTTCACTTTGGTGGAATGTTATGACATTCCCAGTTTTAGGACTTACAACTATTCCATGATGGGCCCAGCCATCTTTCACACTATCAGGACCCGGCGCCTCAACCCATTTTTCATGCCATGAATAATTATGGTTTGAATTTCCTATTTGCATTTTTGGGGACCTCCGCCATCATATTTGATATCAGTTGGAATTATTAAAGCTCGAACGGCATACATTTAATTTAAAACTAATTTAGTTAATCTTCCGCCAATTAACCATTCTGCCACATATATATTTCCTGATTCATCCATAGTGATTCCATGGGGGCTATTGAACCTTTCTGGACCCAATCTAGAAGGTCTTTCAATCAGTCCAGATTCAGAAATTTCATTTGGCCACCCTTCAGAGGATGCAGCAAGATCGTCTGGAAACAAATACCTGACCAAATTATCATCTAAGTCCAATATCGCTAGTCTCGCCTCAAGTTCAGCCACTATCATCAAATCGCTGCTTATCGCAAATTCACTCGGGGTGGTGAAGAAATCTTCCCCAAAAGTCCTCAAATAGTCTCCATTTAGACTGAAAACTTGAACCCTTCCATTGGCTCTGTCAGCGACATAAAGTTCAGGACTAGGTTTTCTACGATCAATCACTATGCCGTGCGGGCAACTGAAATGCCCTGAACCGGTGGATCCATCTATTGATAGGATATATTCGCCCTGTGCATTAAATTTATGAACCAGGCTGGCACCATAACCATCGGCTACCCAAATGTCCCCTGAGCCACCAAATCGAACTTCGTCGACTGCTATTGAAGTCGGTGCATATCTAATCCGCTGATAATCGTCATGCTTGGGCACAGTCAAGTTTAAGAGCAGGTTACCTTCCATATCATATTTAAGGACTATCCCTGATTTATTATCTGCCCCAGGTGGATATTCGTAGGAAAACTCTGGCAACCTTTTGGAACCGTTGTCGGCAATCCAAAAATAGTCGTTTCCGTCCTCATTTACCACTGTAATCCCATGTGCATCTGTGAAATCCCCACACCAAGAATGAATCAAATCACCTTCCTGACTGAAGATTAGTATTTCTGACCTTCCACTATCACATGAAACTATACGACCATCTGACATAGTAGCCATCCCTGGATGTGCCCACCCAGATAGCGACTTCTGGGTCTGCTCGTGCTCTCCCCAATTCTCCACCCAATCGTAATTTGGAGTATTCATCATATTTCCTAAGGTGTCGAAGTGGGCTGAAAATCTATTTTCAGCCCATAGTCCATTTAAGGATGAAGAATTACTTTAGTGTAACCATCCACCCTTTGATCAAATTTCGTGTAGGCGTCTGGGGCCTCATCAATAGAAACCTCATGCGAAACCACGAAACTGGGGCTAGCCTTCTCGGCGATAATCAAATCCCTGAGATAGGCATTATATTTCTTTACGTTGCATTGTCCGGTGCCCAAACGCAAACCTTTTTCAAACAGCTTGCCAAAATTTAACAGTAAAGCGCCCGATTTAGCTGATTCATTCACTCCTCCTGGATCAGAAGGCACGTACAATCCTGGTATTCCCATCATTCCTGTGGGTTTGGTTACATCAATCATTTGGTTCAAAACCACATTGGGAACCTCCTCCTGCTCTCCACCAGCAGCAGAGGAGCCTTGAGCTGCTGCTTGATATCCAACAGCGTCTATTCCCTTATCAACTCCCGTGTCATTCCTTATGTCTTTAATTTGTTCAACAGGATTACCATTGTCAAAGTTGATTGGAATCGCACCAATACTGGCTGCTTTATCCAACCTCTCCTGAACGTGATCAATGCAATACACTTCAGCTGCGCCTCTAATCACTGAGCTATAGGCGGCCATCAATCCCACAGGGCCCGCACCAAAAACAGCCACACTCTCACCTGGACTCACATCTGCAAGTTCTGCCCCGTGATATCCCGTAGGAAATATATCAGCCAGCAAGGAGAAATCAGCCTCAAACTGATCTCCTTTAGGAAGAGGCAAGCAGTTAAAGTCAGCAAAAGGTACCTGCATATACTCAGCCTGCCCTCCAACCCACGGTCCCATGGCTACATAACCATATGCCCCACCTGCAAATCCAGGGTTTACCGTGGTGCAAAATCCTGTATAACCCCTCTGGCAGTTTTTGCAAAACCCACAGGCGACATTGAAAGGCATCACAACTCTATCTCCAACCGATAGGTTTTTAACTGCAGATCCTATTTCTTCGATAACTCCCATGTTTTCGTGGCCAAATACGATACCTGGTTCAGCGGCTGTCCGCCCTTCATACATATGCAGATCAGATCCGCAAATACAACTCGATGTGATTTTTACAATAACATCATTAGGGTGATTTATTTTGGGATCATCAACAGTTTCTACGGCGACCTCAAATGGTTTTTTATAAACAACGGCCTTCACTGTGTTTCGCCTCCTTGTTTTATGTGACTAACCTACTCAGAACAGCGCACATACTATTATTAATACAGCCCTCTGACAAATCGTTATATGTAATAAAACATAAGGAAATATGCTTTCATCTCTTTATTGTGATTTTAAGGTGTTATTATTTGTTCAAATAAAACCATTTTTAAGTCGGCGGTACTGAAATGAAATATTTGAAAACCATCGGATTTAATTCAAATCAACCTATAGGCCGTGGATTCAATTATCCATACGATATAGCTTTTAGCGAAGACCACAGGATATTTGTGCTCAACCGGATGGGAGGACATAACTCGTCTGGTATAAGAATTCAAATCTGCACCTACGATGAAGATTGGCTGGGTGAATTTGCCACAGGTCCCGGTAAAGGGGATAGCCAGTTTGTGATACCAGTTTGTATGTCATTCAACAGCAAAGATCTGCTGTATGTGACTGACGAATCACTCAATGACGTCAAAGTATTTGATAACCAAGGCAACTACATCACCAAGTGGACTACAAATAGCAATGGACCTCAGAAATTTGCAGGGCCCAGTGGAATTGTGCATGGGTCGGATGATTCTGTTTATCTGGTTGAACAATACGCAAACAAAATAAGTAAGTTCACCGAGGACGGCCAATTCCTTTTCTCATGGGGTTCGGAAGGCGACGGTGAAGGTGAGTTCAATTTACCGTGGGGAATTTCTACAGATGTAAAAGGACACCTATTTATCGCAGACTGGGGTAATGACAGAATTCAGAAATTCACTGCCGATGGAGAATTCATCGCCGCATACGGTAAATCAGGATATCAGGACGGGCAATTAAACAAACCCAGCTCAGTTGCTATTGATAGCAAAGGATTTATCCACGTAGCCGACTGGGGAAATGAAAGGGTACAAGTATTAGATCCTGACGGTGAATTCCACCAGTTGCTTGAAGGTGAAGCGACTCTCTCAAAATGGGCAGAAGAATGGCTTGAAGTAAATCTTGATGAGTACGACTTGAGAAAAGAGTCGAATTTGTTAGTCAAAGAACTACCAAACCATCTTCAAACCCCTTACCACAGGGCATCTCAATCAGAGCCTATATTCTGGGGACCAGTTTCAGTGAAAATAGATTCAGAAGACCGTCTATACGTCACTGAACACAGTCGACATCGCATCCAAATATATGAACAATAATCATAGAAAATGTAGTTAAAAAGAAGATACGAGGCAAAAATGGAGTCAACAAATAGAGTGTTAGCAGCGCATTTGGCAAGAAGGGCTGGATTTGGAGCCACCCCCGAAGAGCTAGATAGTTACAGTGAGATGGAATATGAAGATTTGGTTGAACATCTAATAACAAAGATAGATTCTTCCCACATATCAGATCATCTGATTTTCAGGAGGCACGTTGATCTCCATACTATGCAGGGACATAACGCCGTCTATTGGGGTTATAGAATGATTTCAACTGACAATCCTTTCGTCGAAAAAATGGCCTTGTTCTGGCATGGGGTTTTCGCAACCGCTGAAAATAAATTAAACAACATAGGCTCACTAACAAACCAAATAGATATGTTTAGGAGGCATGGTATTGGTAGGTACGACGATCTTTTGGTTGAGCTGTCAAAAGACCCTGCAATGCTCATCTGGCTCGACAACCACACCAACCATAAAGATTCGATCAATGAGAACTATGGCAGAGAAATTTTAGAACTTTTCTCTATGGGGGTAGGGAACTATACCGAAGATGACATCAAAGAATGTGCAAGAGCTTTTACTGGATGGACTGTGAAGAACGGGGAGTACCTGTCCATGATGGCAGTTAAAGATTCCATATGGCCCTATGGAAGAATCCTATGGCACCACGAATACAGAGCTACTGACCACGATACCGGTGAGAAAAGATTTTTAGGTGAAAGCTCAAATTTCAATGGTGACGGTGTAATAGATGTCATCTGCAGACAAAGAGACACTGCTAATTTCGTGGCTCGGCATTTATATAATTTCTTCGTTGCAGATGAGGTTCCAGTACCGCAGTGGTCCAGTACTCCGCCAAAAGATCCTGAAGCAATAAATATCCTTGCAGACACATACATGGAATCCAACCACGATATAAGATCTATAATGAGGGTATTATTTAATTCCGATTTCTTCAAAAACTCTAAATTCAAAAGGGTCAAAAGCCCTGCTGAATTGATTATTGGAACTCTCAGAAACACTAGAGAATACCAGGTACCAGACGGCGGAGAAATAGGTATCTACGACATAGGGGAAGAGTCGGGCTATATGGGTCAGAAATTGCTAGACCCACCTTCGGTCGAAGGTTGGCATACGGGGGAAGAATGGATCACTAGTGGTTCTTTAGTCGACCGGGTCAATTTCGCTACCAGCCATATTGGTAATGATTCCAATCCAGGAGTTAAAAACCTTATAGAAAGAGTAGGTTTAGAAGATAAGCAACCTTGCAAGTTAGTAGATGACTGTTTGGAGGCTCTTGGTTGTGTTGAGATTGAAATAGACACTTATCAAAAATTAGAGGAAGTGGCAGCCACTGGATTAAAGAAATCTGATTCTTCTGAAGGGGCCTCTTCCAATTTAATTATCGAACTATTTAAATTAATAGTCTCGAGTCGAGAATACCAGCGGTGTTAGGAAATAATCAAATAATTAAAAAAGATTGAAAACTTGATTTTCCTGTTGGAGAACCTGAACGAAGGTAGCACACTTAGGCATGTCTTTTATTTTGGTCGCCCCGATATAAGTACAAGCTGACCTAACCCCACCGATTATTTCAGTCAGAGTATCTTCTACAGTTCCTTTATATGGGATTCTTATATCCTTTCCTTCTGCCCCTCTATATCCATCCTTGCGTGCGCCATGGATTTCCATGGCCCTGTCAGAACTCATTCCGTAGAATTCCATCTTCCCATCCAAGATATCGACCTCAGATTCTTCATGACCTGCCAGCATCCCTCCCAACATAACAAAATCAGAACCAGCACCAAAGGCCTTGGCAACATCTCCTGGGTATACACAACCGCCATCTGCTATCACCTGCCCACCAACACCGTGAGCAGCATCTGCACATTCAATGATCCCGGAAAATTGTGGGATACCAACTCCAGTCATTAAACGGGTAGTGCACACTGAGCCTGGGCCTATACCACATTTGACTATGTCGGCACCCCTCAGAATAAGTTCTTCTGTCATCTCTGCTGTAATCACGTTACCGGCAATTATGGTTTGTTCCGGAAATTCTTCCCTTATTTGTGCAACAAAATCCACAAAGTTTTCGTGATATCCGTTAGCTACATCGATAGTTATAAACGGAATTTCTGGATATTTTTCCAAAACAACCTTGAGGGTTAAAAAGTCGGGAGCATCTTCATCCCAAATTCTGTTGGTCCCAGTACAAATAGATACGTAATTTAGATCTAGCCCACTGGCAACCGCATCATCCCAGTCCTCTGGCTCGTAATGTTTTCTTAGAACGGTCAACATTTTGTAATTCTGGAGAACTTTGGCCATCGAAAAAGTACCAACACCATCCATACTGGAAGCGATGATTGGAATACCTGTAAATTCTTTACCAGAATTTAAAAACTTAAACTCTCGTTCCATATCAACATCTTTTCTAGATGTTAGTTTGGAACGTTTAGGTTTTAATAAAACATCCTTGTAATCAAGCTTTAAATCAGATTCTATTCTCATTAGTTATCACCGTTGATCCATATGTATGACTGCAAGCCTTTGCAGTAACTCGACAATCAATTCTAACCATACGACCGAATGAATAATAGGTCCGTTATTTTATCGATGATGGTGTTACAAGTTGTATGGTTTGAAAAACCACTATAAAGTTCGCGAATCTACAGCGTCATAAGGAACATCCAACTATGGTTTGGCAAAACGAGATAAATGAACTCGACAAAAGACTAGAAATGGCCCAAGGAATGGGTGGGCAAGAAGGGATAGATAGGCAGCATTCTAACGGTAAACTAACTGTCCGTGAACGTGTGGAAGCTATTTCTGATCCTGGAACTTTTAAAGAGTTGTCGGCGTTAGCAGGCAGTGCTCGATACAAAGACAACGAATTGGTAGATTTCACCCCATACCCTAGAGTGATAGGCACAGCACATCTTGGTGGTATGCGAGTGATGCTGGATGGTGGAGATTTCACTGTTCGGGGCGGGGCAGGGGAGAGAGGCACTGGCAGTCAACCAAGTTCACTGAAATATGCCTTGCAATGGCGTATTCCGTTAGTTCGTTTACTTGATGCGGTAGGTGGCAGCGTAAGGACATTTGAGCAAATTGGTAGGACATATTTACCAGATGGCGGTGGGACTTCTAAAGCTGCTGATTTATTAAATGAAGTGCCTGTCGTCTCCGCTGTATTGGGATCGGTAGCTGGATTACCTGCAATTGAAGCATGTCTTTGTCATTTCAGTGTCATGGTCAAAGATACGAGTCAAGTTTTCGCAGGAGGACCCCCTGTGGTGAAAGCAGCCTTGGGCTACGACGTTACTAAAGAGGATTTAGGAGATCACAATAGCCAAGTTTTCAAGACTGGGGTAATCGATAACCTAGCTGAATCAGAAGAAAAGGCCTTCAAGATGATTCGCCAGTTTCTCAGCTATCTGCCCTCTAGCGTCTGGAAAAAACCACGGCGCGTAGACACCCACGATGACCCAGCTAGGAAAGAGGATGGACTTCTGTCAATTATTCCCCGAAGAAGCAAAAGGAAATATGACCCTTATAAGATATTGGAATATGTAATGGACCACGATTCATTTTTTGAAATTGCACCGTTTTACGGCCAATCCAAAATAACCGGTTTAGCAAGGGTAAATGGATATCCTGTAGGGGTATTAATGAACAACCCAAATCATTTAGGTGGTTCAACTGATGTGGCCTCTGGGGAAAAAACTATAAGGTTGGTAAGCCTCTGTGAAACGTTCCATTTGCCAATTGTTTCGTTTGTGGATGAACCAGGATTCATGGTGGGGCTCGATGCCCAAAATCAAGGAATAGTCAGGGCTGGAGCAAGATTAGTAATTGCAAATGCCCGAAGCCAGACACCGTGGATAAGCTTTTATATAAGACAAGCATACGGTGTCGCCGGGCAGACAAACCACAGACCAACAGGAATGTATCACAGATATGCGTGGCCTTCGGCAAAATGGGGTTCTATGCACATTGAGGGAGGAGTATCCGCAGCGTATCGAAGAGAAATAGCTGCCTCGGAAAAACCCGACCAGAAAAGGCTGGAGATTGAAGCACGGCTTCAAGCAATGGCATCTCCATTCAGAACCGCTGAGGACACGGGAGGAGAAAGCAGTTCACACGGGATTGACATAATAGACCCTAGAGATACCAGACCTTTATTGTGTGACTTCATCGACATGGCACAGGACATGCTTGATACCCAGTTAGGTCCTCCTACTTCTCCTTATATTCCTTAGGCTGGCTGACACTCCATATGGTAGGCCAGATAACCACGCAACCCATCACAAGTAAAATACCCATTAACCCGTCTAGGAATATTGCCACCTTTACCCCCCACATTTCAGCAATCGTACCGGAAATCAGTAGGCCTAACGGCAAGGAATATACAGCAAGCTGCCTTAAACCCATTACTCTTCCTCTCAAATTATCTGGAGTCAGTGACAAAAGCATCATCGCAATGGCAACTGTACACAGCGACTGTCCGAGCCCTGCCAAAAATAAAACGGGCAATGCGGAAACAAAATTGGGAACCAATGCTAATAAAATGATGGCACCGCTCCATAGAACAACCCCTCCGATGGAGAATCTACCTATTTTTCCCGATCCATCTCTGCCTCCTGTAATGAGGGAACCTAAAACCGCTCCACAAGAATAACTCCCCATCATAAATCCCAAACCTGTTGAGGTCGAATCGAACACCTCCTTTGCCAATACAGAAATGAGCCCAAAATAAATAGGAAAAGTAGCCAAATTGATAATCACTGCCAAAACCAGAAGTCCCGCAACAACTGGAGTCTGCTGAATGAATTTCATCCCGATCTTGAAATTGTTTATCACATTTAAATTACCTGCAGAAGATTTCACAGATACCTTTCCTATGTTGATAGCGTAAAACAGGGATATAAAATAAAGCCCTACTATAATTCCGTAGCTAACTTTTACACTCAGGAAAGCTAGGGCAACACCGCCTAGTATAGGTCCTATCATTTGAGTTACATCACCCCCCGCCCTTGATAAGGCCACAGCATTATTCAAATTCTTATCCCCTACAACAGCAGGTAGGATTGACTGGCGAATAACCATATCAAACGTCTTTGAAAGTCCAAGAAATCCAGCCATGATTAATATGGCTGTAGTGGTCAGGACACCTGCAAATGTAATGCACAAGATAACTATCCCATTTAAAGCAAATGATCCTCTGATCAGAACTAAGAGCATTTTCCGGTCAAACTTATCCACAGCAACTCCGAAAATGGGGGACATAATGGTACCCATAAATCTCAAAGCACCGTAAAGTCCTACAAGAAGTGGCGAGCTGGATATTTCTAATATCAGCCAGGACAGGACTATGAGTTCCATATATTCCGCCCAGGCCTGTAAACAATCGGACGCCCAAAGGTAACGGTAATTTTTTATTTTGAAGCTACTGAAAATTCTGGTTATATATATTCTTGTTATGGCTATCATCTTTAAAACGGTACGAATATCTGGAAATACAGTCAGCAAATATATACCCTTACCCACATGAATGCACCTGTCATGACAATATAAATTCTTAAAGAGAATTCAAGAATGGGCAAAAACATAAATCCTGATGACACAAGACTGAAATGGAAAGGAGTAGTTTCAACAGAGGCTACCAAGGAAGGAGTCATGGCTTGGAGAATCCCTTTCACTCAAAAGGATCTATTCGCATGGCAACTTGCCGAACGTGCTGCAATGCCCGCTGGGGTACGGCTTGAATTTGGGAGCAACACCTCGTATTTGGAAATGTTTTTTGATTCCATACCGGATAGGAGTCCAGTAGATATATTTTGTGACGGAGAATTACTAGCTACATTACCAACAGCCAATCTGAATTTTCTGAGAGTAGAAAATCTAGGTTCAAAAAATAAAGCAATTCAAATTTGGTTACCACAGTGGGGAGAACTAAGAATTAAAAAATTGGTAATAGAAAACGATGCAATATTAACTGAACCAAAAGGGCCGAAAGACACGAAATGGGTCACCTATGGAAGCTCTATTACTCAATGTAGAACTGCTGATTCACCTAGTCAGACATGGCCAGCGTTAGTTGCTCGAAAAAACGATCTAGATTTGACATGTATGGGATATGGCGGGCAATGCCATCTAGACCCAATGATCGCCCGTACAATCCGAGATCTCCCTGCAGATATAATCTCTCTTTGTTTAGGTATAAACATATATGGTGCATCTTCATTGAATCAACGTACATTTCAACCAGGTATTTTGGGATTTGTTCAAATTTTGCGTGAAAAACATATAGATACTCCTATCATAGTAATGTCGCCCATTTATTCGCCAGGCAGAGAAGAAAACCCTAACGAGGTAGGCATGACCCTTCAGGTAATGAGGAGTGAGATAGAAGATTCCGTTGAGGTTTTAAGGAGTTTGGGAGATTTGAATATCCACTATATAGACGGTTTGAATATATTCGATAAACGATATGAGAAATTGCTTCCTGACAACCTGCATCCAAATAACGAAGGCTATTCGATTATGGCCAGCAATATTTCGGATTCCCTGGCTCCGTATTTATGCTTCGAATGATTAGTTCGTGATAAAAAACAACTTATACGAAAATAAGTTAAAAGGGGGAAATCATATGCGGCTAAAGAACAAGGTTGCACTAATAAGTGGCGGGGCTAATGGTGTGAAAAATGAATTAATGGGATTCGGTGGAGCCTGTGCGTGGAAATTCGTCCAGGAAGGGGCAAAAGTGGTGATTGCAGACATTGATACAGTCAACGGACAGAAAACCGTAGACCAAATAAAAGAGGAAAAAGGTCAGGTCGAATTTATAAAATTGGACGTAACGAAAGATTCAGACTGGAAAGCAGCAGTAAATTTTGCAGTGCATACCTTTGACCAACTAGACATTTTGGTTAACTGCGCTGGTACCGCATCAGTTGAGCGGGTGGAAGAAACCACCGAGGATATCTGGGATGCCCAAATGGATGTCCATGCAAAAGGAGCATTCTTAGGTACACAAGCTGTCATTCCGATAATGATCAAACAAGGTCAAGGGTCAATAATTCACTTATCATCAATAAATGGCCTGATTGGTAGCCAGAGCTCTACGGCATACCATGCTGCTAAAGGAGCAGTGAGACTTCTGGCAAAAAATACAGCTATGCAGTATGCAAAAGACGGAATAAGAGTGAACTCGGTTCATCCCGGATATGCAGATACTCCACTAACGAAGCCTTTATTCGCCGATGAAGATGCATTGGCCCTGAGGCTTAATAAGGTTCCATTAGGTAGGGTTGGAACGGCGGATGAAATTGCCAACGGAATAATATATTTAGCCTCTGATGAGTCTTCTTTCGTTACTGGTTCAGAATTAGTCATAGACGGCGGAATGACTGCTCAGTAAAATGAGCAATCCAGAAGTAGAATCCGATAGCTTTTTGATATGTTTTGATGGGCATTGTCTTCTATGTAATTCATGGGTTGATTTTCTGATCAAACGAGATAAAAAAAATGTTTTTACCTTCACTTCCCTCCAGTCAAATGGAGGTAGAAATGTATTACTCAAGCATGGATATAGTGAACGCACACTTGAAGTCCTAGATAGCATAGTAGTCCTCAAAGCAGATCAAGTATCTATCAGATCGGATGCGGTGATAGAAATTTTGGTTGCCTTGGGTGGAATTTATAAGATCTCAAAATTGCTTAAATTGATACCATCATCCCTCCGAAACCTTGTCTATGACACAATAGCAAAAAGACGGTATCGATGGTGCGGGAGAAGAGATATCTGTCGCATACCCTCCGCAGAGGAGTCGCATAAGTTCCTTGAGTGAATCGAATACCAAAAAAAGACCAGTCTTCCTTCGAGCCAAATGGAATCATCTATTGTTTGCCAACTACGAAGTAGACGCCAATTTGCTTAGTTCCTACGTTCCAAACGGCACAAGCCAAGATTCCTGGAACGGCAGCACATTCTTAAGCCTGGTAGCTTTCCGTTTTTCCAACACTCGTATGTTAGGAATACCCACCTTCGGTTGGAGAAATTTTGATGAGGTCAATCTAAGATTTTATGTACGTGGAGCAGAAGATCGAAAAAGCAAAAACGGTGTTGTGTTCATAAAAGAAATTGTCCCGAGTTGGTTAGTAAGTACTATAGCTAGATTACTTTACGGTGAAAATTACCAAAGAAAAGACATGCATAGCTCTATTGAGTCAAGGCCAAATTCAAGTAAAATTATCAACTACGAAATAAGGGAGGCGGATTTAAGCAATAAGTTTTCAGCATTTGTTACTAACCCAGAGAAAGTGCCAACCCCGGATAGTTTGGAGGCATACATAACAGAACATTATTGGGGATTCGCTAGTAGAAACTCCAAAAAGACAGTGGAATACGAAGTAGAACATCCGCAATGGACAGTCTCAAAAGTCGACGACTACTCAATTACATTTGACTTCGAAAAAATTTATGGGAATAAATATTCATTTCTTTCTGACCAAAAACCGCAATCTGTATTCTACTGTGAAGGGTCTGACATAATTGTGAGAATGGGAAAAACACTCAATCTTTAAGTGCTATTACAGTATTTTCCGCCTTTCTAATAAGAGATTCCACTGAATCTCCAAGAAACATAACATGTCCCATTTTTCTTCTAGCGCGGACCGATTGTTTACCATACATATATAATCTTGCAGAACTGTCAGAATACAATTCGAATTTATGATCAGAATCGTTCAATTTATTCGCTTCTTCTCCTAGAATATTAAGTAAAACCGAAGCATTCAAAAAATCTGGTTTTATAATTGGTAATCCCACCAAAGCTCTTACCTGGTTTTCATATTGTGAAATACTGAAAGCATCAATAGTGTGGTGGCCGGAATTATGTGGCCTTGGCGCTATCTCATTCACAAGTATTTCATCTCTTGTGGTTAAGAACATCTCAACACAAAACACTCCTGCATCATCTATGCTTCTAATCAATTTTTTCGCCAGCTCTACAGCCCTGTTTTGTATCTCATTTGTTAGTCTTGGGGGAGAGATACTCATCCGGAGTATGCCTCCCTCGTGGGTATTTTCTGTTGGTGGGTATGCAATCAAACCTCCTATGCCATCCGAAACAACTATCACAGACATCTCAAGACGATAATCGACAACTGCTTCAATAACCCAAGATTCACCATGGATTATTTTTAATAATTCGTTCTCTTGGGTGTCATTTCCAACTTTCCACTGCCCGTGACCATCATAGCCAAGTGTAGCTGTCTTCACGATCCAGGGCTTAGGCACCTTTATACCCTTGAATTCTTCCATATTCAACACAAATTCATGAGGGGTTACTGGAAATTTATTCGACGACAAGAAGGTTTTCTCTTCAATCCTGTTTTGAGCCAGTTTCAAACTTTTGCTACCTGGTTTAACCAGATTACCATCTTCTAATTTCGATACGAGCTGGTTGGGAACGTTTTCCCATTCCAAAGAAACAGCATCCACAATATTGGAAAAATTCTTTATTTGTTCCTCATCATCAAACGATGCATCAATTGAATGGGTGGCATACCGCTTGGCAGGGGCCAGTGGGTCAGGGTCCCAAACCGCCACCTTATAACCCATTCTCAAGGCCGCTTCAGTAAAAAATCCTCCCAATTGGCCCCCACCCAACATCCCTAATGTGGAACCAGCAGGGACCAGTGGAACTGATGACATTACCTAGTTACCCTTGGCTTCCGAGTTTTTCAAGACGGTTTCAGTCAGGTCTTTCCGCCAAGATTTTAATTTATCTCTTACTCGAGAATCGTAAATAGCTATTATCTCTGCCGCCAGGATAGCTGCATTCTCTGCACCTCCGATTGCCACCGTAGCAACAGGAATCCCTCTGGGCATTTGCACGATAGACATCAAAGAATCCATCCCCTTTAAATGTTCCAATGGTACCGGTACTCCTATGACCGGAATTATAGTTTTTGCCGCGAGCATGCCTGGTAAATGAGCGGCGCCTCCAGCACCGGCAATGATAACTTTAATCCCGCGGCTTTCAGCTGTTTCGGCATATTCATAAAGCCAATCAGGAGTTCTATGAGCGGAAACTACCCGAAGCTCATTTCCAATGGACAATTGATCTAAAATTTCTGTTGCTTGCTCCAAAAGTGGGAAATCTGATGTGCTTCCCCCCACAACAGAAACTGTTAGGCCAGAACTATTTTGTAACTCTGTCATTTTCGCCTCCATTTTCGATTTATTTTATATCTATTTATAGTTTCATGATCCGATTTCACCTTTTACTATAAGGCTAGTTTCCATGAGTCAAGTCTTTAAATTTAATATAATCCTTAAAACTTTGTTCTGAATCCCCAAGCATCTGGTTAAGTATGCTGCGATGTTTGTATGAGACCCAATGTTCAGGATCCAGTGAGATAACTTGGTTCAAATCATCCATTGCGGAATCTAATTCACCGACATCAAAATAAGCTAGGGCCCTGTTATGCAACGCGTCTCGGTAGTCCGAATCTATTTCCAAGGCCTTCTCGAAAGCAATGACAGCCTCGTCTGGTTTAGACAAACAAAGTTTCGCCACTCCTATGTTGTTCCAGGCCATAGCATGTTCAGGATTGTGCCTAATAGTTACTAGAAAACACTTTATAGCCCCAACATGATCTCCCCGATTGGCAAGATAGTTACCTTTCTTAAATTGCTCGTGCCAACTACAAGATTCCAATATTAATTCCTCTTTTGGGGACTGCAAAATCACCTACCTGGTGAGACAGGCGCATTTGAAGCCATGATTTCACCATACTAAAATTAACATGCCTATTGTAGTATTTATGGACAATGGATTCAGCAAAACAAGATCTAAATCTTAGTACATCGATCCTCCCTGGCATGGTAGATGCATCGCCAGAGATGCACCACGCCAAATTAAACTTAACCACGAAGATAAATGCGATTCTCACAAAATATGGCTACGATATATTTGATTGCCCAATAATGGAATCAACTGAACTGTATGCAATGAAGTCCGGGGGTGAGCTTACTAGTCGGTTATATTCTTTCGAAGAACCAGGCGGCATAAATGTCAGCCTGAGACCTGAATTTACATCTTCAGTGATAAGATTCTATGTCTCAAACGAGGCCGTTCATAAAAAACCCGTCAAAAAGCAATATCTCGGTCCAGTTTTCAGATATTCTGATTCCAATCAAGGGTTGAATCAGAGACAGTTTACTCAGCAAGGCTGCGAAATAATTGGTGATTCCAGCATAGGTTCCGATGTAGAAATTCTTAAGCTTGGCTTACTTGCATTGGGTGAATCCGGTTTAGAGAAAGTTACAATAAAACTAGGTCATATGGGTTACATAAGATCAATACTTGAAGATTTCGATCTAAGTGAAGCTTTGATAGGATTCACACTCTCAAATTTACAAGTTTTAGCGGAAAATGAGAGTGGAATAGTGGGTTTGGCACAAATGGCTTCAGGAATAGGGCTAATAAATCCTGGAAACAACCATCATGATTCAACAAATATCAAAGCTGCAAAAACTCCGATGAGTACTCTGGGTAGGCGAACATTTGAACAAATAAGTAACCGATCCCTGAGAAAAAATTCACATTCGTTCTCAGTTGAAAAATATTCAGAAGCACTAGGAAAACTTTCCTTATTCTTGAGAGCTTTCTCAGGAGATATCAACAACGTTTCGAATAATCTGACCGCTGAGCCTATTCACCAAGATGCTGCAGAATATTTTAAATTTGTGATAAAAGAGTCGGCTAACGTAACGGATATGGAAGTCGATTTCATTGTCGATTGCGCTGCACAACGTGGATTTACATACTACACAGGTATTATTTTTGATATGGAACACGTGTTAGACAACAAATCAATTCCGCTGGGAGGGGGTGGGAGATACGATGGCTTGGTTAAACTTTTAGGCGGCCCGGGAGAAATACCAGCAACAGGTTTTGCAGTGAACGTGGATTCGATACTTTCAATAACCACGGCGGATGAACAAAAATGATGTCAGAAACCACTGAACTGAAGTTGGTTATTCCGAGTGATGGGGCCATGTATGAATCAACTTTGGAATTCATGAAAAAGGTTGGGCTATCCGTCACTAGGGAAAGTAAAAGAAGATACATAGCTCATATCCCAAATTTATCGGGAGTTACTGTCCTGCTGCTTAGAAGCGCTGACATAACAGCCACCATAGAAGACGGTAGTGCAGATGTCGGCTTACTCGGTGAAGATCGCTATCTAGAACTTAGGCAAGAGAACCTACCAACGACGATAATATTAGGAGATCTAAAATACGGTGATTGCTCCCTTGCCCTTGGAATTCCTAATTCGTGGTCAGATGTGAGCTCTATCGCTGACGTGGCCGAAGTTGCAGTGGAATTCAGAGAACGAGGGTTGAGTATGAGGGTCGCAACCAAATCACCACGTCTCACAGAAAGGTATTTACTCTCTCATGGAATAAATTATTTTTCACTGGTCCGATTAAGCGGAACATTGGAGCTTGCTCCAGAAATGGGCTTTGCTGACATAATAGCTGACATAACTTCAACAGGCACAACCATGGAAGAAAACCAACTGAAAACAATACAAGGTGGGACAATTATTGAATCAGAGGCTTGTTTGATCGGTAACACAAAAGATTTGTCATCTAATATAACCAAACGTAATAAAGCAAAACAGTTTATAAAGACAATTACAGGATCCTTTGAGAGCCGATCAACTAGGATTGATGTCAGGTACAATCTGTAAAAATAAAAGTAAAAATCAGTCTATAAATATGCCTAATTTGCCGACCCATATACATTTTTCGTTTGAATCACTTCGAAAATACAACGATCTCGATTTGAGCAAGAATCTGGATGTATATCTTTTAGGGTCTACAGCTCCTGACATAAGAGTGATAACAAAACAAGATCGATCTTTATATCACTTTGTACAGCTGGATTTTGATGGAGTAGGGGATGGTATACGAAACATGCAATCCTTGCACCCTCAACTTAATAATCTCAACGGAAAGGACAACCATACTAGGTCATTCATGGCTGGATATGCCTCTCATCTGATTTTAGACGAAACATGGATTACAACAATGTTTCGTCCTTTTTTTTCAGACGTGAATCTTTTTGGTGACAGAAATCAAGGTCTTATTTTGGACCGAGCGCTTCAAATGCAATTGGACAAATCTTATTGGGAAACCTTGGAAAACAATTTGGCCCATGTCCAATCATGTGACACAGATATAGATGTGGAATTCCTTCGGGAGGAACCGATGGAAGAATGGCAGAATTGGATATCCTCTTTGCTCAACCGGAAATTCTCATGGAACAGGCTAGAATTCATGGCAAACAGAATCGCCAAAGGAGATTCACAGCATCCAGTGGTAGGGCTTGCAAAGGATTTCATCGCTGACCCTGACGGGGGCATAGATGATATTCTCCAAAGGCTACCAAATGGAATTATGGAGGAATTTTCAAATCAGAGTTTGGAAAATATAGACAAAGCCCTCAAAGAGTTTACCTTATGAGAAAAGCAACCGGAGTGGAGCAATCTCTAGATATCCTTTTAAAAAATAGGGGAATAGATTTAGAAGGGGATCCCAAATACATCTCACAATTCTCTGAGGCTATATTTGGGGAAAAATTGAGTTTATTGGATTATGTAAAGGAAATACTTGCTAAGGTTAAAACAGATGGAGATAAAGCTATCTATGATCTTTCGTCAAAGATAGATGGGCAGAATCTGAAACAGGTATTTATGGAAAAAAAGGACCTTGAAAATGCCTACACACACATACCTTCGAATCTCCGGGAAGCTCTAGAGTTTTCGGCCAATCGCATAAAAAACTTTCATGCACGATCCATGCCAACCGATTGGCACGATAATCTCGAAGGGTATGGTCAAAGATATGTTCCCGTAAATTCAGCGGCTGCCTATATACCAGGTGGTACCGCAAGATATCCTTCCACAGTACTAATGACAGCTATACCAGCCAGAGTAGCAGGTGTTGAGGAAATAGCTATAACATGTCCGATGCCTAAAAGTCCTTTGGAATATGCCTCCGTACTGGCGGCAGCATATATATCCGAAGTAGATCAGGTTTACTGCATAGGAGGAGCCCAATCCATTGGGGCGTTGGCCTACGGTACCGAATCAGTATCGAAAGTAGATTTTATATGTGGCCCAGGTAACGTGTTTGTAACTTTGGCAAAAAAACTTGTCTATGGAGAGGTTGGCATCGATGGCCTCTACGGCCCTACAGAGACCGTAGTGATCGCCGATGAACACGCAAACCCAACGTTGTGTGCCGCGGACTTAATCGCCCAAGCTGAGCATGATTCCTTAGCTCGTCCGGTCCTCATAACCACCTCTCCAAAGATTGCTGCGGATGTAGAGGCCGAGATTCATTTACGTCTATCCAGATTAGACCGATCGGAAATAGCCACCAAATCAATTGAAACGCAGGGTCTTATATCTATAGTCAATAATCTTGGAGAGGCTTTGGAATTATCAAATTCATTCGCCCCTGAACACATTTGTATCGCTACTAAAGATCCAGAGAAGTTAGTCCCGGCAATAAAAAATGCCGGTATGATTTTTGTTGGAGAATTATCGCATGAAGTACTCGGAGATTATGGAGCCGGCCCAAGCCATGTCATGCCTACTGCAGGCACGGCTCGGTTCAACTCTGGATTAGGAGTACAAAGCTTTCTCAAGACTATGCCTGTGGTTACTATCGATTCTGAAAATTCTTCAAAATTAGGGCGTGTGGCGTCAGTGATAGCAAGAGAAGAAGGGTTGACTGGACACGCAGAGGCAGCGGAGATAAGAATCGAACTTAACTAGTCCTATAATGTAGTTGATTACAACTTTTCAGATAAAGGCTATACATATGGAAATAGTTGATATACAAAAAATTATCCGGCCACATCTCGTCGATGTAAAAACTTATGAAGCCATGGAGGCCCCAGAGGCTTTAGCGAAGAAAAGTGGTATCCCGGAATCAGAAATCATAAAATTAAATGGGAATGAAAACCCCTATGGCGGTTCTCAAAAAGCTTTGGATGCCGTCGCCAAAACCCCGCTTCATATCTACCCGGATCCAACCCAAACAAATATGAGGATCGCCTTATCAGGTTACACCGGTATGCCATCTGAAAATATTGTTGTTGGCTCAGGGGCCGACGAACTAATAGATCTAATTTTCAGGCTATTTATATCGGAAGGAGACAAAATCCTAGACTGCGAACCGACATTTGGCATGTATAGCTTTTGCGCAAGGGTGGCAGGAGGTGAAATCACACTGGTGCAAAGGGACGAGCAATTCGATATAAATGTACCTTCAGTTCTGAATAGCATAGATGACAAAACAAAGGTCATTTTTGTGACTTCCCCGAACAACCCAACAGGTAATATAGCTACTGAGTCCCAAGTGACTGATCTACTCAGCACCGGACTTTTAGTGGTAGTCGACGAAGCCTATTACGAGTTTTCAGGCCAGACTGTCCAACATTTAATTTCACAAAACGAAAATCTAATTGTGCTTAGAACTATGAGCAAATGGGCAGGGTTGGCTGGACTGAGGGTCGGTTACGGTATCATGCACGGTAAATTGGCGAAATACTTCATGGATATAAAACCCCCATATAACGTCAATATTGCCGCCGAAGCTGCACTTATAGCCTCACTCGAAGACGTGAACTATCTCCTAAGCAATGTCGAAAAAATAATAGGGGAGCGAGAAAGGATGTTTGAGCTAATAAATAACCTGCCACGTGTAAAAGCTTGGCCTTCCAGTGGTAACTATTTAATGTGCGAATTCGAAAAAAATGAGGCACAAAGAGTATATGTTGAATTAGCGGCAAAGGGTATATTCGTTAGGAACTTTAACTCCCCTAGACTAGGGGATTGCTTCAGAATCGCTATTGGTACGGCCTCAGACACTGATAAATTAATAGGGGCTATGAAGATAATAGTTTAACGGGATAATAAAAATGAGTAGAACCTCTGAAACAAAAAGAGAAACGAACGAAACCGATATATCGGTAAAAGTAAACTTGGATGGTACCGGTATTTACAACATTGAAACCAGTAATGGAATGTTCGATCATTTATTAGCTCAAATTTCTCGGCATGGGTTAATCGATCTCGAAATTAATGCCTCAGGTGACACTCATGTCGGTTGGCATCACCTCGTGGAAGATACAGCCATTGTGTTAGGAAGATCCTTTAAGGAGGCGGTAGGCGAAGGCAAGGGGATAGTGAGAATGGGTCACACGTTTGTACCATTGGATGAAGCATTAGTGTTGACCGTCATAGACTACAGTGGAAGAGGGTATTCAATTATAGACTCACCGCTCACAGAAAGTGACCTTGGAGATTTACCTTCAGACCTAATTAGACATTTTATGGAGACTTTTTCAAGGGAAGGTGGATTCAACCTTCATCTTACAGTCATGGCGGGAATAAACAATCACCATATTGCAGAGGCCTCATTCAAAAGCATTGCTAGATCTCTGAAATCCGCCCTTACACTTGATCCACGGCAAGGAGAAAGCATATCTAGCACAAAAGGTACAATCAGCGGTTGATTACAGCTTCTGAAGCTCGAATCTGTATTCCTCTATTACAGTGTTCGCCAATAACTGCTCACACATATTAGAAACAACTGACTCGGCCTTTTTCTTTGAAGATTCGTCGATGTGCATTGTTATATATTTTCCGACACGGACATCTTTGACAGAATCAAACCCCAGTTGAGACAGTGCTCCTGAAACAGTCGCCCCTTCTGGGTCACTAACTGTAGTTTTCAAACTAACGTATATTTTTGCGGCAAAGGCCATGGTCTAGTTGGCAAACCTCTCTGGTGCATTAGGCGAGCTTTCATGGGCATTAATGAAGTCCTTTATTCGATTCTCATCAAACTCATCAAAAGCATCGATAAAAGTCCATGCCGTCAGAGCTATTTTATTAGGCATGCCAGGATATGGTGACATTACTACTTTCAAATTAGCCTCTCTAGCTCGACCAACTATGCTCGTCAATGACTCAACCAGTTGCTTGCAATCATCACTAGCTGGTTCAGCGCAATTATATGCTATGGAAATACCCCCGTGTTCGAGGCTATGAATTCGTTTCTCCTCTGGAATATATTCCGTATGTATTCCCCATGAAACAGGAGCAAGTGGCTGCGGATAGTGCCAACCAGATGCTGCTGGTACCGTTCTGTATGGGGGATGTTCTGAGCCTTCGTCAATATGATCCTGACCGTCAGATTCAATCTGCTTCCCTGGCCCATCAGGCGCTTTATCAGATGAAGTGCCTAAATTACCAAGCATAGGCAAAATAAGCCCTAGTATGAGTAAGAGAGCGACACCTGCAATAGCCAAGCCTATAAAGACTCTGGTAAATTTCCTACGGTTTTGCCTTCTTTCTCGGCGGGCAGCGCGTGCTTGGGTTGGGGTAGATTTATTCTTAGGACTCTGTGTACTCATACTATTTTATCAAACACCATATTTAATTTTTTTATCGTAAATCAATCTCTGTAAGTTTATCGAAAGCTTCCCGATAACGTATACTCGTTTTGTTAATAATATCCTCAGGTAATTTAGGCGCGGGAGGCTCTCTATCCCATCCTTGTCTAGCTAACCAATCTCTTACAAATTGCTTATCATAATTTGGTTGTGTATTACCCGGAGAATATAAATTTTTATCCCAGAACCTACTAGAATCGGGGGTTAACAATTCATCAATTAAACTCAATTTTCCGTCGATAAACCCGAATTCCATTTTTGTATCTGCAATAATTATATTCTTATTAAGAGCATATTCGTGGGCGAATTGGTATATTCCCAACGTCATACGTTCCAAAACATGAGTTAATTCTCCCCCAATCATATCTTCCATATTCTCTATAGATATATTCTCATCATGGCCGGTTTCGGCTTTGGTTGCAGGAGTGAAAATTGGCCGTTCAAAGCGGTCCCCTTCCTTCATACCCACAGGCATCTCAACTCCGGCTATCTTCCCACTATTTTTGTATTCCTCCAGAGCTGATCCGGTTATATATCCCCGAACCACACATTCAATATCGATTCTCTCGGCCTTTTTTACTATCATGGATCGTCGCTGTACATCGGCAGGAAGATCCATATTTTCCGTATCCATAGCAAAATTGATTAGATGGTTGGGAACGATATCTTTTGTCATCCCAAACCAGAATATTGACATCTGATTTAATATCGCCCCTTTCCCTGGTATCGCATTAGGCATCACAACATCGTAAGCTGATACTCTATCAGTAGATACCATAAGTAAAGTTTTTTCATCAATAGAATACGTGTCACGCACCTTGCCTCTGTGTATTAAGTTAGCAAGGTTTGATTTCAATAAAGTGTCGGAACTATCATTTAACATAGCTAACTAAGAGAAGCCTTATCGAAGATATCATCAACGTACTTTGTGTAATGAGAATAATTGAAAAGCTCAGTTAATTCTTTAGGAGACACGAGATCGGTCACCCTGCGATCATTTGATATTAATTCCCTGAAATCCGATCCGTCATCCCAAGTTTTCATGGAATTCTCTTGCACTATCTTATAGGATTCCTCTCTTGCAAGTCCTTTTTCTACTAACAGAAGCATCGTCCGCTGTGAGAATAACAACCCTCTAGTGAGCTCCATATTTTCCAGCATACGATCCTCATAAATTCGTAATCCCTCTATGACCCCCGTCAGTAAATTAGTAATGTAATCTAATGCCATGCAGGAGTCTGGCAAAATCAACCTTTCAGCAGATGAGTGGCTGATATCCCTTTCACCCCATAAAGCAACATTTTCCATAGCAGTTATTGAATGACCTCTAATAACTCTAGCCAATCCACATACTCTCTCAGACAACTCTGGATTCCTTTTATGTGGCATCGAAGATGATCCTGTTTGGCCCTCAGTGAACGGTTCCTCTACCTCTCTGATTTCTGTCCTTTGTAAGCCTCTAATTTCAGTGGCGATTTTTTCTAGGGTTGCACCAACCAAGGCCAGGGTGGTAACAAAGTGTGCATGACGATCCCTTTGGATAACCTGATTAGATACCGGTGCAGGGGATAATCCTAGGAGATCGCATACCTCCTTTTCTATTGATGGTGAAACCGTGGCATGCGTGCCAACAGGGCCTGAAAGTTTTCCGATAGCTATGCTGGTAGTGGCTTCATGAAGTCTTTTCCTACCTCGCTTGACTTCATCCCACCAAAGAGCAGTTTTAAGCCCAAAAGTAATAGGTTCAGCGTGAACCCCGTGAGTCCGGCCCATCATCAGAGTATTTTTGTGTTTAATTGCCTTGTGCTTCAGGGCAGCTTCTAGTTGTTCTAATTCACAATCTAAAAGTTGCGCAGATTCGACCAATTGCAGGCTTGTTGCTGTATCCCAAACATCACTTGTAGTAAGTCCTTGATGTAACCAACGCCCCTCTGGCCCCAAATTAGCCGTTGTAGATTGCAAAAATGCGGTCATATCGTGCTTTGTACGATCCAATATTTCGTAAAATAGATCGAAGTCATAATTAGCTTTCCTGATTTTGGATATGTCGTCATCAGGAATCAACCCTGCCTTATTCCAAGCCTCGCAGACGGCTATTTCTATTTTTAGCCACTTGTCATATTTATTCTTGTCCGACCATACGGATTTCATCTCAGGTCGGGAGTAACGTTCAATCATTAATTTTCTCTAAACCAATAAACTCAAAATTTATTTCGCTACATCTGCCCTATAGTACATATTACGGAAAGTGATTTCTCGGATATTTTCATATACTACGTCGGCTGCTTGATTGATATCTGGTGCCAAAGCATTTACAGCAAGTACCCGGCCTCCATTAGTAATAATTTTACCTTCCTCGTCTAGCTTTGTTCCAGCATGGAATATATTTACCGAATCTCCACCCAATGTTAGCCCATCGATAGGGTAACCCGTCGAGTATGCTGAAGGATATCCACCTGATGCCAATACTACAGCAACACTTGCATCTTTTCTCCAATCAACCTTAACGGAATTCAATCGTCTGTTCACGCAGCTTTCAAATATTTCCAAAATATCATTTCCAAGAAGTGGCAAAATAACCTGAGTTTCGGGATCGCCTAACCTACAATTGAACTCCACAACTTTTGGACCTGCTTCTGTAATCATCATTCCCGCAAATATTGTTCCAACGAAAGGCTCATGATCAGTTCTCATTGCTTCAACAATTGGCTTAATCACCAAATCTCTAATTTGATCTTTTAGGTTTTGGTCCCAAATTCGAGGTGGAGAAAATGCACCCATCCCTCCTGTGTTAGGGCCTGTATCACCTTCCCCGACCCTTTTGTAGTCACAAGCAGCGACTAGATCAGAAATGGATTCTCCATCCGTAAATGCAAACGCGCTTAGCTCCCAGCCTTCTAAAAATTCTTCTATTACCAATGTTGTTCCCGCATCACCAAACACCTTTGAAACCATTATGTCTTGAAGTGCAGATAAGGCTTCGGATTTATGTTGGCAAATATATACACCTTTTCCCGACGCCAATCCGTCCGCCTTTAAAACCGTCGGAAAGTAGTTCAGGTTTTCCAAATATGCATGAGCTTTCTCGGGATCCTGAAAGGCTTTATATGACGCGGTTGGGATATTCCATTTTTTCATAACATCCTTAGCAAAAGATTTACTGGATTCCAGCCTGGCGGCAGAAGCTGTTGGTCCAAAAATAGAGAGTCCTGTTTCCACAAAAACATCCACTATTCCCAAAGCCAAGGGAGCTTCTGGTCCAACTATAGTTAAATCAATTTCCCTCGCCAATGCAAAATTCTTCAATGCATCAATGTCCGTGTCAGAAATTTCTACATTAGTGCCAATTGATTTGGTCCCGGCATTTCCAGGTGCTATAAAGAGCTTTTCTAGTTTGGGGCTCTGACTAATTTTCCAGGCAATGGCATGCTCCCTGCCACCGCTACCAACAAGCAGTATTTTCAAGCTAGATTACCTTCCAAATGATATTTTGATGTTTGGGGTGTTTCTAATCCATAGAAGTTTATGGCATTTTGACTAAACACTTTCTGGGCTTCATTTTCTCCTAAAATATCGAGTACAGTGTAATAATCTTTATCAGAATATACTCTGCGTGATCGAGTGGAAGGCAAATCAGTCCCAAACATCAACGCATCAGGACTTACTTTATGTATTTTCCTTATCGTTTCCTCTACGTTAAGATCTACTCGCCCAAAGCCAGTAGCTTTAATAGCCAATCCATCCCGAATAAGGTTTAGAAGTATTTCTAGATTCGAATCAGATATACCTAAATGATCGATACAAACTTTGGGCAAAGCAGTAATTTTATCCTCCAAATGAGAGAGTGATTCGGCCCCGAGATATAGCTCTACATGCCACCCTACTAAATCATAGATCCTCGTAGACATGGAGACCAAATCTTCAGCTCCAGCAGAACCTCCCCTGTTTAAATTGAATCTTACCGCTCTGACCCCATGGTCGTTTAAATTCAATATTTCTTCATCACTCACAGTCGCAGGAAGCTGGGTTACACCCACAAACCCCGATCCTAGGCTTTTCAAGGCCGCAAGCAAATATGTTTGGTCAAATCCTTGAAATGAGCCGGATACTACTGCCCCTCCTTTCAAAGTGTAACCATGAAGCCGTTCATAATAATCATTAATACTAAATTCATCTGGAAGATATCCGTCGTTGGCTTCAAGAGGATAACCTTTGTTGATGATATGAAAATGGCAATCAAAAATGGGTAGTTTTGTTGTTTTATTCATTCCCATTTAGGCGATCGTTTTTCAATGAATGCGCCAATACCCTCTTTAGCCTCCTTGTTAAGGATGTTTTTGACCATTACCCTAGAGGTATATTCGTAGGCTGCATGTGTATCTAATTCAGATTGAGCATAAAAAGCGCCTTTACCCATAGATACTATCGCAGGTGATTTACTAGCAATTTTGTTAGCTAACACCATCGTCTCTTTAGTTAATTCTTCAGGTTGAAAATAGCTATTTATTAAGCCAATCTCTTTTGCTTTTTTTGCATTAATCATGTCTCCGGTTAAAAGCATTTCCATTGCGTTTTTTTTGTTGACATTCCGAGATAATGCGACCATTGGTGTTGAGCAAAATAAGCCTATATTTACGCCAGGTGTAGCAAACCTTGCTGAATCTGCAGCTGTAGCAAGATCACAACTAGCGACTAACTGACAGCCTGCTGCTGTTGCTGTCCCTCCCACCTCAGCAATCACCGGTTTAGAACAACTAACAATTAATTGCATTAGTGATGAGCATGTATCAAATAAACTTTTGAAATATGCCTCTCCAAAATCTTTTTGATCTCTAGCTGCAGTTATTTCTTTCAAATCATGCCCCGCACTAAATACAGAACCATTTGAAGCGATAATTACAACTCTAATAGATCTTTTGGAAGTAGCTATTGTTAGCTCTTCAATCAAATTATTCATCATAGCTTCTGATAAAGCATTTCGATTCTTTTGATCGTTCATGGTAAGACGCAATACGCCTTCATCGGTTTGCCTACGGTGCAATATATTATTAATATCGTCTTCCATAATCACTCTGTTAAAGCCAGTTTTCATTAGTAGTTCAATATGGTTTTGCTAGTTCTATTTTGGGGCATCGATTCATAACAACTTTTAATCCTGCTTTTTCAGCAAGATTTGCAGCTTCTTCGTTGATAATATCTAGTTGGGTCCATAATACTTTGGCGCCAATTTTTATGGCTTCTTCAGTAACTCTCAAAACCGCATCATTTGAACGAAAAACATCTACCATATCTACAGGTTCATTGATTGAATTCAAGTCGCGAAAAAAATACCGACCCAAAATATTTTTCCCTATCTCATTAGGGTTGACTGGTATTACTTTATATCCATGATCTATTAACGTTTTTATAACTTTATAGCTGTCACGCTGAGGTTTTAAACTAGCCCCTACAACTGCAATAGAATTAACTTCAGCCAATATCTCTCTTAAATATTCATCGGAATAATTATCAACCATTCTTTACTTCAGTTCATTCCCATTAATAGTTACGTAATTTAAAACCTTTTTATATAGGTTCCGGAGGGCATTTGACTTACTCCTTATGAGGAGCAACTAAATACTTTTCACCCGTAGCTTGTTTTGCATAAGCTTTAATAGTTTCCGGCTGAAGCATTTCTTCAAAAGATATCTCCTGAGTGTAGTGACTAGCAAAAGTGGTTTTAATTTCTTTAACCACTCGCTCACGCATCTGTTGAAATTTTTCCATGCCAAATTTCCCTATCATTGGAGTTAAAAGCCATCCCCCAAGTCCCCACTGCATACCAAATGATCTGTTCAGGATTGTAGGTAATTTATCTAGTCCGCCGTAGATATAAACTTGTTTATAGGTATCTGAACCATATCGACTATATTCTTTGGTAATTTTGTTCGCGGCTATTTCCATTGCTGAGAGTATTTGCCCAACAAGCCTTCCTTCATTTCCTCCCCCTGTCGCATCAAAACCTAAAGTAGCGCCAGTTGCTTCTAAAGCATCAACCAAACTCTCCATGAAGTAAGGCTCGCTAGTGTTACATATATGTTTTGCACCAAGATTTTTGAGAAGGTCCACTTGTTCAGATTTTCTAACGATATTTACAAGAGGAACGGAATCATCTTTACAGATTTTTACAAGCATTTGTCCTAGATTTGAGGCAGCAGCTGTATGTACTATGGCGCTGTGGTTTTCTAGGTTCATAGTTTCAATGAATCCTAAAGCAGTTAATGGATTTACAAATGAAGAGGCAGCTTCAGAAGAAGTTGTATTGTCATCCATCACCAAACATCTGGTTGCTGGAACACATCTGTAATGGGAATACATAGCTCCTCCAGCGACACCAACAGTTTTTCCTATAAGTTCTTTTGCATTAGCGCCAGCATCTTCAATCACCCCACCACCTTCATTGCCTATTTTCATAGATTGACCCATTCTTGGAGTCATTGTTTTCATCAAGCCTTCATGGATTTTCATTTTTGCTACCGTATCATCACCTGAGCCTGAAACACTCAGGCTATCAAGATCGGCTGCAAAACTTATAAGAAGCCCTAAATCCGATGGATTAATAGGAGAAGCTTCTACTTTGATCAAAACTTCATTTTCTGAAGGCGTCGGTTTTTCTACGGTAGCAATAGAAATCTCTATATTCCCTTCATTGGTTACAGTTGATCTTATTTCTTTTGAAGTTTGCTCTGGCATTCTTGTTTTTCCTTTTCACTCCTTCAACACATTCTTTAATTATTTAATTCATATAATAAAATTGATGCGAATCATGTCATAGTTAAAGACCAGTAGAACTAATATTTAAAAACCTATGCCTACTCCCACTCAATGGTGCCGGGAGGTTTGCTAGTTATATCGAAAACTACTCTGTTCACATCAGGAACTTCGTTTGAGATACGACTGGAAATATTAGCCAAAACGTCATAAGGAAGCCGAGCCCAATCGGCAGTCATTGCGTCGTCACTTTTCACCGCTCTTATAGCAATCACATGGCCGTACGTTCTGAAATCACCTGTAACACCTACTGACCTGGATCCTGTAAGCACTGCAAAAGTCTGCCATAGTTCGTTGTACAAACCATTTGCTTTTATCTCATCCATCACGATCCAATCAGCAGCCCTCAAAATTTCCAGCTTTTCTAATGTCACCTCTCCCATAATTCGAATAGCCAATCCCGGACCTGGAAAAGGTTGCCTGAAGACCATCTCTTCCGGCAGTCCTAATTCCAAACCAACCTGTCGCACTTCATCTTTGAATAAATATCTTAGCGGCTCTACAAGCTCCATTTTCATATGCTCAGGAAGACCACCTACATTGTGATGCGTTTTAATGGTCGCAGAAACAGAGTTGTCACTTGTTTTACTCTCAATTACATCTGGATATAATGTTCCCTGAGTCAAAAAATCAACTGTGCCTAATTTTGAGGCTTCTTCGTCAAAAACATTAATGAACTCTTCACCTATTGTCTTTCTCTTCCTTTCGGGGTCTATTACACCGGCTAGACCGGTAAGAAATCTTTCTGTCGATTCACTATAAATAAAGTTGATATTCATATACTTCTCAAAGGTTTCCCGTACACGGTCCGGTTCATCTCTTCTCATCAAGCCATTATTTACAAATATGCAAGTTAATTGGTCTCCGACCGCCCGATGAACTAAAGTTGCAGCTACTGCGGAATCCACTCCTCCTGAAAGGGCACATATCACTTTACCCTTCCCAACTTGCTCTTTGATCTTATTAATCGAATCGGATACAAAATTGCCAGGAGTCCATGTTTGCCCCATATTGCAGGTTTTTGTGAGGAAATTTTCGATAATATTTGAACCTTGCGGAGTGTGAACAACCTCTGGATGAAATTGTATTCCCAGAATACCTTTATTGTTGCCGATTACAGCAATTGGAGAATTATCTGTATGGGCCATTGATACAAATCCAGAAGGTAATTCAGTAACCTGATCAGCATGGCTCATCCAGACAGACAATGATTGAGGTAATCCCGTAAACAAAGATTCATTTGGTTTGTTTTGATGTAGTACCGCATGCCCGTATTCTTTCTTAGTTGAGGCAGCCACTTTACCACCCAATTGATGAACCAAAACCTGCATCCCGTAGCAAATTCCCAAAATTGGTAATCCTGATTCAAAGACCCATAAGGGAGCTAGAGGAGACGTTTCGTCATAAACACTAGCGGGTCCTCCTGAGAGTATGATCCCTTTGGGGTTTAAACCCTCGACAGCGTCCCATTCAGTGTTATGGGCAATGATTTCACAATAAACACTACTTTCCCTCACTCTTCTAGCAATTAAGCGGCTATATTGGGATCCAAAGTCTACAATTAAAATAGATTCCCTCTGAGGTGATATTTCACCTTCGGAGGCCAATCCATATCCTGCTTTCTCTTGAGACATTTCAAGATAAGCTGAAACTTCAACATCGTCGCTAGAAGTTATACGACGAGTATTATATAATCCTTGATCTTCGTTCATAATTGTGTCCTAAACGCCTATGTTATACTCGCCCAAAGTTAGCTCACAGGTGCAGCCATAACCACAGTATTGCCCGCAAATAAAGATTCTTTGGAACGTGCTGCTAATATACTATTGGAAGGTGGTGTTGTCTGCATACCCACCGATACCGTATATGGAATTGCGGGTATAGCTACAGACTCGATAGCAGTCTCAAAAGTGTTCGAAGTAAAACAAAGAGACCTCACCATAGCACTTCCAATTTTTATCAAAGATATATCTTCTCTGAACGATTTATCGAAATTTGTCCCTCCTATAGCCAAAGTTTTAGCCTCTAATTTCTGGCCCGGACCGCTGACTATGGTATTGGAAAAATCCGACTGCATACCCGATGTGACTACAGGAGGCTTGAAAACTGCCGGGTTCCGTATACCTAACCATCAGATAGCAGTAAATCTATGTGAAAAAACGGGGAAACCCATTACTGGCACCAGTGCTAATATCAGTGGCCAAAAAGCAGCCACCACAGCAGATGAGGCCCTACGCCAATTTAATGGTTCATCTCTTGATCTAATTCTCGATGGTGGTACATCTACCTCGTCACGGCCTTCCACGATAGTCCATTTTGAAGACAATGAGGTTAAACTGATAAGGCAAGGTGTTATAACTATGTCTGACATACAGAAACTGGTAGGTAAAAAGAGGGGTTAGTCCCATATGGAACCAGTAGATCAAATACAAGCGGAAATTGATCGTTTGATGAAAGATTATTTGGATTCAAAGTCTTTACCCCTCTACGACATGCTGTCATACCACCTAGGAATCCATGGTTTAGACCCTGGTCTCACCATCTCAGAACGGGCCCATGGAATATTGCTACAAATTGCCGTAGAAACTCTGGGAGGGGACCCTTTACTGACTTTACCCGCTGCAATGTCTATAGAAATGGTTAATGCATTTTGTGAAATACATGACGACGTGCAGTCTGGAAACCCTACTCGGAATGGGCAAGATTCCCTTTGGTGGGTTTGGGGCCCAGCGCAGGCTATTAATGCCGGAGATGGAATGCATTCCATAGCTAGAATATCTCTTTTGAACTTAGATAGACAACATTTTTCAGATCGAACCTCTCATGCAGCATTGTCTTTTCTAGACAAAGGGGCCTTGGTGACATTTGAGGGCCGATATAGAGACTTGGAAATGCAAGAAAGAATTGATACTTCTGTAACAGCATATCTCGAAATGGCCGGTCAAAAAACAGGAGCTTTGTACGGTTCTGCGCTCTCAATGGCAGCAGGGTTATCGGGGCTCAGTTCCAAAGCCTGTGAAGGTTTGTTTCAGTCAGGCCACTTGATTGGGCAAGCGAAGCAAATAAAATTAGATATAAATCAGATTTGGAGCTCCGATTCAAACCAAAAAATAGATTTTTTGAACAAGAAAAAATTATTTCCTGTTATTGCCGCTTTGGAAAAAGCTACACCTTCTCAGAAAAGAAAATTAGGTGACGTCTATTTTAAACGAGTTCTTGAGGATTCTGACCTTGATGCCGTACTTGATGTCCTTAATGATCTGGGAGGGAAAGAGCCAGCGGAACTGCGATATGTAAACGCGAAAGACGAGGCTTTATTAATCGTAAAGGAGAATGTCCCAAATAACCGTGCGGGGAACCTAATCGATTATTTAGAAAAAATTCTTGAGGAATGAAAAATGACCTCCAGACTAAGCATTGAAGATGTTGAAATATCTGGCCGAAGGGTTTTAGTGAGAGTTGACTACAATGTTCCTTTACAGGAAGGAACTAGCGTCATATCCGACGACACACGCATCCGGGCTTCAATACCAACTTTAAGACATTTAATAGACGAAGGTTGTTCATTGGTATTGTGCTCCCATCTAGGACGTCCCAAAGGTAAACGATATCCTGAATTGTCTTTAAAGCCAATCGCAAAAAGATTAGGCGAAATCCTGGAACAAAAGGTGCAGTTTGTTGATAATTGCGTATCGGAAGCAGCAGCAACTGCTGCCTTGAAGTTAGGTAAGGGTGAAATTCTACTATTAGAAAATTTGCGGTTTCATAGAGGTGAAGAAGAAAACAGCCTTGCTTTTGCAAAGCAGTTATCAGTATTAGCCGAAGTTTTCATAAACGATGCCTTTGGTACGGCTCACCGTGCCCACGCCTCTATTTCGGGTATAACAAAATTCTTGCCTTCATATGCAGGTCTCCTTTTAAACAAAGAGGTCAATTACTTAGAAAATATCCTAGAAAACCCCAAATTACCCTTCACGGCTATACTGGGGGGAGCGAAGGTATCAGACAAGATTAAAGTCATCGATCGCCTAACGAAGATAGCAAACAACATCTGTATTGGAGGTGGGATGGCTGCCACCTTTTTGGCAGCCTCAAATAAAGGAATCGGAAATTCACCAATTGAAGCTAATTTTATTAACCAGGCGCAGATCTTGTTAAATAAAAAAGATTCAAACAACGTGAATTTAATTTTGCCTAATGATGTGGTGGTGATTAAAACTTTCCATAAGGATTCTGATTTCCTTGTAAAATCAGTTGATGATTTGGACGATGAGGACATTATTGTCGATATAGGCCCGGCAACCGCGGACTATTACTCATCCATTATTCGAAAAAGTAAAACGATTCTTTGGAATGGACCCATGGGAGTATATGAATGGAGAAAAGCCAGCGCCGGCACGCATTCAGTGGCCAAGGCATTGGCAAAAGGAAGCATGTTATCGATAATTGGTGGAGGTTCAACGGTAGATGCTGTGAATTTTTTCGGTCTTCAAGCCCAGATGACGCATGTATCTACTGGCGGGGGAGCTTCCCTAGAGCTATTAGAAGGTAGAGACCTACCGGGAGTTGCTTCGTTGCGTCAGAAAACAAAGGGTTAAGGAATTATGATCGATTTCCAATATTTATCTAGTATCAAGAAACAAACTGCCTCCAAAATCGTCATGATAGTTGTCGATGGTCTAGGTGGAATGACAAACCCTTCAACTGGCCAATCTGAATTAGAGGCTGCCGTGTTGCCAAACCTTGACCGGTTGGCCGCTAATAGTTCCTGCGGAGTAAGCACTCCGGTTCTTCCCGGTATAACCCCTGGCAGTGGTCCTGGGCACATGGCTTTGTTTGGATATAACCCTATTAAGTATCTCTTGGGCCGAGGGGTGCTAGAAGGGTTAGGAATTGGGGCTCCCATAGGAAAGGGAGATGTAGCCGCGAGAGGGAATTTTTGCCTTTTAAGCGATGATGGGAAGATTTTGGATCGACGTGCAGGCAGAATTACAACCAAAGAGTGCGTGGAATTAGTAGAGTTACTCAAGCAAATTGAGATTCCAGGATTGGAAATCGAAATATATCCCGTTATGGATTACAGGTTTGTCCTGGTTTTCAAGGGAGAAGCCTCTTCTCCTAATGTTTCAGAAACCGATCCTCAAATTACAGGTGTTGCCCCTTTGGTCTCGAATCCAACCTCTGATGGAGGGACTGGTACAGCCTTGGCTGTTAATCTTTTTACCCAAAGAAGTATGGAAATACTCAAGGAACACAAAGGAAGTGCGAACGGCATCTTACTACGCGGTTTCTCAAATATCCCTGAATTGCCACATTTCGGCTCATCATATGCCCTGAATCCTGCAGCGATAGCCGCCTACCCAATGTATAGAGGGGTTGCCGGTCTTTTGGGTATGGAAGTACTCAACTCGAAACAAACTTTTGAGGATGAAATCAAGACCTTAGAAATGAACTTTTCTAAAGGTTACGATTATTTTTTCCTGCATTACAAACCTGCCGATAGTGCAGGGGAGGACGGAAATTTTAGCCGAAAAGTGGCTACGCTTGAGGAATTCGATAAAAAACTTGAACGGATTATCCAATTAGAACCTGACGTAATAGTGATATGCGGAGACCATTCAACGCCATCTTATGTCTCTTCTCACAGCTGGCACCCTGTACCTTTTTTGATCCACTCCAACTTATCCCAAGGTAAGGTTGGGGGCCAGTTCACAGAAAACAGCTGTCGGGAAGGCACCATAGGGGGTATCAGGGCCGAAGAACTTATGCTATTGGTTCTATCCCACGCAGGAAAACTTAACAAATTCGGCCCATAGTACATTTCATCATCCGCTATCCTGTCTGAAACACAGAGAAATCTGCACATAATAAACCTTTATTAAACATTAATTCATTCGTTATTTACTTACAATGTGAAACAATATTCCCTATTGATAATTTTGTCGTCTTACTGGCATATTCCCAATATGTCGAAGCAAATAATTCCTCATATTTACCTGATATCCATCTCACAAAACACCGAAAACCGACTTCTTTCCATAATCACCTTGATCACCAGGAATAAATGTAACTGTAGAGCTACGTTTCTTTAAAGCATAGGATATTCATGTAACTAACTCATCACATGAATATCCTATGTAAAATACCTGTCTCAAAGTATATAATTAGTTCAAATTAAACAAAACTAAACAATAATTCCTTCTCAATATACTATTTTGCAAATACAAGGAAAAAAAGCCAAACTACAAAACATAGAAGGCAGAAAGTAGTCAAAATAATGTCTTTTGATAAATTGTTTAGTAGGATGTAACTAGAGGATTTTACATGACATTACATAAACTTAGATAAACTTAGATAAACTTAGATAAACTTAGATAAACT